>Ga0187833_10000978_pt1 | contig 33574 bp, 29 predicted proteins | sample ETNtaG_37_FD_167968 | JGI IMG/M metagenome (GOLD analysis project Ga0187833, IMG submission 167968) | Marine microbial and viral communities from oxygen minimum zone, Eastern Pacific Ocean - ETNP2014_SV_400_PacBio MetaG (Illumina Assembly) | ecosystem: Environmental > Aquatic > Marine > Hypoxic...
CATGGTGGGCCGTAGGTTTTCCTGGTGTCTATGATCTTGTTCAAACACCAAAATCATACGGCATTTCAACAGGTTAATCTACGTCCGCCGTTAAATTCGCGACGCGCCGTGAATAATTCGGGCTAGCCGCTCCAATTAACAGGCAAAATCCGAAAAATATTTTTAACAGCCACCATGCCGCACTTGCCTTACACAACCCCAAATACCCCAGCATTAGCTGGAAATTCGGTGACAGCATACTTAATTCCAACCGTCGGGCATGGAAGTCGCGGAATCTCCGGTCTTGTAATTAAGTATGCTGTCACCGAATTTCTGATTTAAAAAATGGCTTTCCGGGTGCCTCCCCCGGTGACAAAATATATGCCTGTTAATGAACCTCAACCCGGCGCCGAGGGCTCCGGCATGGAGCGGTGAATGACAAGGGTTTTGCCGATCGCGGCGCTGGTGGCTGGCGCGGCGGTTTCCGCCGCCGCTTTCGACGGCGCCGGCTCCAAAGGGGTCGTCCTGGCGGCGTCGAATGCCGCCGCCTGCGGGGCGCCCCAAATTTCCACGAAACTGATCTACCATGAGGAAGAGGTCAAATACGACCTCGGAATAACCATCGTTTCTTCCCCCGGCAGCCCCACCGCAAGAAGATTGGGACTGTACGGCCACGAAAACAAAATCGGCTTCACAACGCAATCCGAGGGGGAGTGCCTGCGCCGCCTTGATGTTCTCGTCGAAGTCTTTCCGGTCATCCGCTTGATGAGCGACTACAAGAAAAGGATGTACCGCTGCGCCAAACAATACGTCCTCGATCACGAGCGCGAACACGGAAGCATCGCCCGGAAAAGCTACCAGGGGTTCGCCCGCAAGATCAAAAAGCGGGCCGCCGCGATGTTCTCCCGGCCAAGCGGCGGCGGCCACGAAGCCGTCTTGCGGCGGTTCGTGGACGAACTGGACGGAGGGCCGATGACGACGAAATTCCTAGGCGACCTGGAAAAAAAGCAGGAAGCCTTCCATGCCAAGGAGCGCACCAGGGCGGTCATCAGCGTCAAATGTAGGCTGACGAAAAGAAAGCGAAGGAGATAACCATTAAGAAAGTTTCATTGGCCGGACGGGCTCCCATGAAAGCGGAGACGGAGTTTTTCCGGGTGCCGGTTAGGTGTTTTCACTCGTCGGGAACGCCGGGGACGCCGGCCGTCTGCTCGGCGCGGAATTCGTCGAGGGCGGCGGCGGTGGCCTCGTCGCCAAGGGCGACAATGGCGGCCGCCAGCAAAGCGGCGTTGACGGCGCCGGCTTTGCCGAGGCCAAGCGTTCCGACGGGCACGCCGGAAGGCATCTGCACCATCGACAGGAGCGCGTCGAGGCCGCCCAAGAGTTTGCTTTCCATGGGTACGCCCAGCACCGGCAGCGGAGTCAGCGCCGCCGCCGCCCCGGGCAGAGCGGCGGCCATGCCGGCGCCGGCGATGAGCACTTTCAGGCCCCGCCCCTGGGCGGCGGTGGCGTATTCCTCCAGGCGTTTCGGCGTCCTGTGGGCGGAGATGACGCGGGTTTCCGAAGATACACCCAGCTTGTCGAGGGTTTCGGCGGCGTGGCGCATGACCGGCCAGTCGGATCGGCTGCCCATGATTATGCCGACGGTGGGAGCGGCGTTGGTCATCAAAAGCGGCTCCTTGCCTTAAGGCGGGATGGAAAAAAGCGGCAATTATATGGATTGACGCCGCGATCGCCAAGCGGCACCCGGAATCGCTTTTTTCGCGACGGCTGGAGTGTTAGCCTCAAAGGCGTTCCAAGGTAAAAGCGTAAAGCCGTGGTAGACGTCGATAATGTGAGCGCCATCAGCCCGATCAACGCCGCCGACACCAAAGGCGGGCAAGGGCAGGCACCATCTGAACGGGACCGTGGGCCGCCGCCGAGGCCGCCGCGGCCGCCGCGCCGCGAGAGCATCTCCGATGTCGCCTTCATCATGGGCATTCCGGCGGCGGAGATGACGCCCAAGGTGCAGGAAGCTCTCACCGATATCCTCAATGAGTTCGACCATCAGCGCCAGCAATTGGAGCATTTTCGCGCCCATGTCGCCTATCTGGAGGAGGCCGCCGACAACCATTCCTTTTTGCCGGTGAACAGCCGGCGCGGCCTGATGCGGGAACTTTCGCGTCACCAGCTCATCGCCGAACGGGCGGAAATCGCCAACAGCTTTGTCTATATCCGCATCCGCGCCATCGATGCCATCGGCGACGAGCTGGGCCATTTGGCGGCGGAGGAGGCGCTGAGGCATGCCGCCGAGATCCTCTGTCAAGGCCTCCGCGCCAGCGACGCCATCGGCTACCTCGACGGCAACGTTTTCGGTATTGTCTTGGCTCTTGCGGATAGCGAGACCGCTTTCGCAAAAGCCCGCGACCTCACCGCCGCCATCGAAAGGCAACCGTTCTCTTGGCGGGGTGTCGGTCTTGAACTTGAGGCGGCTTTCGGCCTCCACGCCATCGCCACCGGCGACAACCCCGAGGAGATCGTCGATGCCGCCAACCGCGACTTGCTGGCCCGGCGTAAAGCCAGCGACGCCGGTACGGGTGGCGGCTAAGACCGCTAGTGGTACGATGGGTCAGGCGATGATGTCGGGCAGCAACTGGTTTTCCAACCGGGTGATCTGGTCCTTCAGCACCAGTTTGCGTTTTTTCAGCCGCTGCACCTGCAGCTGGTTGTGGACTCCATTCTCGGAGATACGGGCAATCACTTCGTCGAGATCGCGATGCTCGGACCTCAGTTCCGCGAGTTTTACCTTGAGGGGGTCGATTTCTTCCATTTACCTCGCTCGGCGACGGCTCCTGAATGCCCTATCGGATGAAAGCCCCATCATAACAAATTCTTGAAAGAAGCGGTATGGCCGATGCCGGGGTTTTAGTCTTTGAAGCGTTTTTCACACCCGCGGCCGGGGTCTCTTGGCGCTGGAGGAGTTGCTTGCGCGCCGAGGCCCATTCCCTGGATTTTTCGGGGCGGTTGAGGTATGGTAGTGCTTCGAGGCGAGATAGACACTCTGCTCTACTTGAATGGAAGGAATCTGCCATGAGTCTTGACGAGCGTATCGAGTCCCTTAAGTCCAAACATCGTGCTCTTGAAGACGCTATCGAAAAAGAAAACAACCGTCCCCTTCCCAACGACCTTGAAATCAGCACCCTAAAAAAACAAAAACTTCGAATCAAGGACGAGATCGCCAGTCTCGCTTCCCAATAACAAACGTGAACAGGCCGCGAATGCGGCGCCCGGGTTTGCGTTTTCGCCGACGCTTTGCGGCGGCAATAAGTTTCCGCTACCCTTTATTTCCTCCTTTCGGCATATCTAGTGGCCCGCGTCAGCCAAATTGCACCCCTACGACGGTCTTGCGAGGTTTCCGGCTAGGAGCGCGTCGCGCCGTGGTGTCCGTGCACCACAAGCGGCGCGCGACGACGTCCGGAAGCCTCGCAAGACCGCCCAAAAGGTCGCTTTTCCCGTCCTCTCGGGGCGTCGGGAACGCTTGACGATGTCCCTGCATCGCCTGCGCGCCTTGCGGGGACTTACGCGGCGCCACTGGCGCCACGGTTCCCCGCAAGCCTACCGAGGGGACGGGAAAAGCGATCGTAGGGGTGCAATTTGGCTGACGCGGGCCACTAGCAAGGCGGCGCCAAAGCCTCGCCGGCATCGGCCATGGCTTTAGGAAAACCCCGGTGATCCGCGGCACAGACACTTTTGCGCGGCGACGGCGACATGCCGGCGCGGCGAGGATCGGAACATGGAAATCAATGAACTGTTCGGCATCCTTGGCGTCAACGCCCAAGCTCTTGCGAAAGGGGATCTTATCGTTCGTTCGCCCATGGATGGCGCCGAGATCGCCAGGCTAAGGACGGATTCCCCCGCCGACGTGGAGAACAAGGTCGCCCTTGCCGACGACGCCTTCCTGGAATGGCGGCGGGTGCCGGCGCCCAGGCGCGGTGAACTCATTCGCCTTTTCGGCGAGCAACTGAGGGCGCTGAAAGACCCGCTGGGCAGACTGGTGAGCGTGGAATGCGGGAAAATTCTGCGGGAAGGCTTGGGCGAGGTCCAGGAGATGATCGATATCTGCGACTTCGCCGTCGGCCTGTCGCGCCAGCTTTACGGCCTCACCATCGCCTGCGAGCGGCCCGGACACCGGATGATGGAGACCTGGCATCCGCTGGGTCCGGTCGGCGTGATCACCGCCTTCAACTTCCCGGTCGCCGTATGGGCGTGGAACTTCGCCTTGGCCGTGGTCTGCGGCGATCCGGTGGTGTGGAAGCCCTCCGAAAAGACACCGCTCACGGCGCTCGCCTGCCAGGCCCTGTTCGGCAAGGCGCTGGCGCGCTTCGGCGAGGCGCCGCGAGGGCTCTCCCTGGTGGTGATCGGCGGCCGCGGTATCGGCGAGCGATTGGTCGGCGACCGCCGGCTCAAGCTGATCAGCGCCACCGGCAGCTGCCGCATGGGCGCCGCCGTCGGGCCACGGGTGGCGGCGCGCTTCGGCCGGGTGCTTTTGGAACTCGGCGGCAACAACGCGATGATCGTGGCGCCGTCGGCCGATCTCGATCTGGCGGTGCCGGCGATCCTGTTCGCCGCCGTCGGAACCGCCGGTCAGCGCTGCACCACGCTTCGCCGCCTGATCGTGCACGAGGACATCCACGACGACCTCGTTCCCCGTCTCAAGAAAGCTTACCGGACAATTGCCATCGGCGATCCCCTGGACGCCGAGAGCCTCGTCGGCCCACTCATCGAAACGGCCGCTTGCGAGGCCATGCGGGACGTGCTTGCCAGGGCGGCCGGCGAGGGCGGAACCGTGTTCGGAGGGGAGCGGGTCCTCGAGGACCGCTACCCGGACGCCTGCTACGTCAATCCGGCCATCGTCGAGATGCCGGAACAGACCGATACCGTGGCCGTGGAAACCTTTGCTCCCGTTCTCTACGTGATGAAATACCGGGACCTCAAGGAAGCCATCGCCATCCACAACCGCGTGCCGCAGGGGTTGTCGTCGAGCATCTTCACCACCGACCTCCGCGAAGCCGAGATTTTCCTGTCGGCCGAGGGCAGCGACTGCGGCATCGCCAACGTCAACATCGGTCCCAGCGGCGCCGAGATCGGCGGCGCCTTTGGCGGCGAGAAGGAGACAGGGGGCGGCCGCGAGGCCGGTTCGGACGCCTGGAAGAACTATATGCGCCGCGCCACCAACACCGTCAACTATTCCAATGACCTGCCACTCGCCCAAGGGATTTCGTTCGCACCAAGGGGATAAGCCTTTCAACTTAATCCGAGCGTTTTCCGTTGATATCAGGCCGTTTTCAGCTTGCCGAGGACATAGTGGAGAATACCGCCGCTGGTGAAATATTCGGCTTCGTCCTGGGTGTCTATGCGGCAAAGCAGCGTCAGCTTTTGGCGGCTGCCATCGGCGCGGGCGATGTCGCAAATGACGTCCATGCCGGGCCGGATGCCGTCGCCAAGCCCGCTGATGTCGAAGCTCTCGCAACCCGTCAGCCGCAGGGTCTCGCGGCTTTCGCCGTCCTTGAATTGCAAGGGCAGCACGCCCATGCCGATAAGGTTTGAACGGTGGATGCGCTCGAAGCTCTCGACGATCACCGCCTTGACGCCGAGCAATCGTGTCCCCTTGGCCGCCCAGTCCCGCGACGACCCGGTGCCATACTCCTTGCCGGCGATCACCACCAGGGGAACGCCCTCGGCTTGGTATTTCATGGCGGCGTCGTAGACGGCCATGATCTTGCCCGTCGGCATGTGCCTGGTGACGTTGCCTTCCGTCCCCGGCGCCATCTCGTTCAGGATACGGATGTTGGCGAACGTGCCCCGCATCATCACCTGATGATTGCCTCGGCGCGAGCCGTATGAATTGAAGTCCTCGGCGGCGACGCCGTTGCCGGTAAGATAGCTCCCCGCCGGGCTGTCGGCCTTGATGGCGCCGGCCGGCGAGATGTGGTCGGTGGTCACCATATCGCCGAGGATGATCAAAGGCCGGGCGCCGGCGATGTCTTCCACCGCCCCGGTCTCTCCGGCGGCGAAGAAAGGCGGGTGGCGGACATAGGTGGACCCGGCATTCCAATCGTAGGTCAAACCGGCGGCGGTTTCGAGGTCCCGCCAGGCTTGCGGTCCCGTGAATACGCCGGCATAACGTTTGCGGAACATTTCCGTGGTCAAGACGCTGTTGATGGTCTCTTGGATTTCCTTGTCGCTCGGCCAGACGTCCTTGAGGTAGACCGGATCGCCGCCGGCCCCCTTGGCCAAAGGTTCGTTCAACAGGTCGCGCGTCATCGAGCCCGCCAGGGCGTAAGCCACCACCAGCGGCGGCGAGGCCAGGTAGTTGGCCTTGACGTGCGGGTTGATGCGGCCTTCGAAGTTGCGGTTGCCGGAAAGCACGGCCGCCGCCACCAGATCGCCGTCCTCGATGGCCTTGACGATGCCGTTGGCCAGCGGCCCGGAGTTGCCGATACAGGTGGTGCAGCCGAAACCGACGATGTTGAAGCCGAGGGCGTCGAGATGCTCCCGCAGGCCGGCGGCGGCCAAGTAGTCGGCGACCACCCGCGAACCGGGTGCCAACGAGGTCTTGACCCAGGGTTTGCTGGTGATGCCTTTGCTGACGGCGTTGCGGGCCAGCAATCCGGCGCCGATGAGGACGGAAGGGTTCGAGGTGTTGGTGCAGCTGGTGATCGCGGCGATGACGACATCGCCGTCGCGCAGGTGGTAATCGGCGTTTTCGACCTTGATCGGACGCGGCGCGCTGGCTCCGGCTATGTCCTTGAGGGTTTTCGAGAAGCCCGCCGCCGAGTCGGCAAGCGCGATCCGCTCCCGCGGGTGTTTGGGACCGGCCAGGCTGGGCCCGACGCTGGCGATGTCGAGTTCGAGTGTATCGGTGAAAAGGAGGTCCGGGGCGTCGCCATTCCGCCACAAGCCTTGCGCCCTGGCGTAATCCTCGACCAAGGAGACGCGCTCCGGGTCGCGGGCGGTGAGTTTCAGATAGCCGATGGTCTCGGCGTCGATGGGAAAGAAACCGCAGGTGGCGCCGTATTCAGGCGCCATGTTGGCAATGGTGGCGCGGTCGGGAAGCGACAAGCCGTCGACGCCGGGGCCGAAAAATTCGACGAACTTGCCGACGACTCCATGAGCCCTCAAAATCTCCACCACTCTCAGGACCAGGTCGGTGGCGGTGGTCCCTTCTTTCAGCGCCCCGCTCAGCCGCAGCCCCACCACCTCGGGGATAAGCATGGAGATGGGCTGGCCCAGCATCGCCGCCTCGGCCTCGATGCCGCCGACTCCCCAGCCCAGCACGGCCAGGCCGTTGGCCATGGTGGTGTGGCTGTCGGTGCCGACCAGAGTATCGGGATAGGCGAGAAGTTTGCCGTTTTCCCCGTCGGCGCCGGTCCACACGACTTGCGCCAGATGCTCGATATTGACCTGGTGGCAGATGCCGGCGCCGGGCGGAACCACTCGGAAATTATCGAAAGCCGTCTGTCCCCAGCGGAGGAATTCATAGCGTTCCCGGTTGCGCCGGAATTCCATTTCCATGTTGCGCCCAGCCGCCTCCGCCGTACCGAAGTGGTCGATCGTCACGGAATGGTCGATAACCAAATCGACGGGCGACAAGGGGTTGATTCTTTTCGCGTCGCCGCCCGCGGCAACCACGGCGTCGCGCATGGCGGCCAAGTCGACGACGGCCGGGACGCCGGTGAAATCCTGCATCAGGACGCGGGCCGGGTGAAAGGCGATCTCGCGGTCCGAGCGGCGGTTTTCGAGCCAGTCGCCGAAGGCGTGGATATCCTCGGCGGTGACCGATCGCCCGTCTTCCCAGCGCAGAAGGTTTTCAAGCAATACCTTGAGGGAATAAGGCAACCGCGCGATGTCGCCAAGACCGGCGGTGGCGGCCGCTTCGAGGCTGAAGTAATCGTAGGTTTTGCCGGCGGAGGTCAATGTCCGGCGGGTTTTCAGACTGTCTGCCGAGGTCAAGGCGTTTTTCCCGGATGGTTTCGTCGCTGTCGGCCGGCGATCTCCCTTTGTCGGGACGGCTTCTCGGACAAAGGCGCATGGCTATAGCATATTTTTTCATCAATGCCATTGATACATATGGAGAGGCGGGCGGCATCGGCATAAAATCGCCACATTTCCGGTGTTATATTGTTTGAACATAGACCCCCATCTAGAGAGTACCCCCTCTCTGGCCCCATTACAGGCACATTAGTGCCGAAAGACTTGGCTGGGCTCCGTTCGGAGCCCAGCCTTCTTTTTTGCCGGATTTTGCGATACCTTGCGTCGCCGATTTTATTTTTCTTTCCAGGAAGTTCCATGGCTCTGTTCAGCGGCGAGGATCTGCTTTGCATCCGCGGCGAGCGCGTCGTCTTCGCGGCATTGCATTTCGCCGTCGAGGCCGGCGGGGCGCTGCTGCTGACCGGCGCCAACGGCAGCGGCAAGTCGAGCCTGTTGCGCCTGATGGCGGGCCTGCTCGCCCCGGCAACCGGGCGCATCGCCTGGGATGGCGAGGATACCGGCGAAGACCCGGAACGCCATAACGCCAGAATACATTATGTCGGCCACCTGGACCCGATCAAACCGGTGCTGACGGTGGCCGAGAACCTGCGCTTCTGGGCGGCGCTGAAAACCGGAAACGGGGCGGCGGCGGGCGGCGCCCTGGAGGCTTTCGGCATCGCCCATCTGGCCGGCGTTCCCGGCCGCTATCTTTCGGCGGGACAGAAACGCCGCCTCAATCTGGCCCGTCTTGAAACCTCGCCGGCGCCTCTTTGGCTGCTCGACGAACCGACGGCGGCGCTTGACGCCGAGGCCGTCGCCGGTTTGCGGGACGCCATCGCCCGGCAGCGCTCGGTTGGCGGTATGGTGGTCCTCTCGACGCATGCCGAGATGGCCCTGGATGGGGCCGAGATCCTGGATCTCGGGGATTTCAGCGCCGCCACCCGAATGACGCCGCCGGCGGCGCCGGAGGAAACGCCGTGAGACGGTTCTGGGGCATCGTCCGCCGCGACCTCCGCCTGGCCTTGCGGCAGGGCATGGACAGCCTGATGGCGGTGATGTTTTTCGTCATCGCCGTGGTTCTGTTCCCGCTCGGCGTCGGGCCCGAGTCCAACATCCTGGCCCGCATCGCCGCCGGCGTCATTTGGGTGGCGGCGCTGTTGGCTTCCATGCTGTCGCTGGAACGCCTGTTCGAGACCGACTTCGAGGACGGAAGCCTGGAATTGCTGTCGCTGATGCCGCTGCCGTTGGAGGCGGTGGTCATGGCCAAGGTGACCGCCCATTGGCTGACCACGGGGCTGCCCTTGATTGTCGCCGCGCCCTTGCTGGCGGTGCTGATGAATATGGACGGTGGCGGTTTTTCCGTCCTCGTCCTGGCGCTTATTCTGGGCACCCCGTCGCTGAGCCTGGTCGGCGCCGTCGGGGCGGCGCTTATACTGGGGTCCGGACGCGGCGGCATGCTGTTGTCGCTGCTTGTCCTGCCTCTTTTCATCCCCGTCCTCATCTTCGGCGTTTCCGCCGTCGATGCCGCCATCACCGGCTTTCCGGTTCGCGCCCAGCTGTTGATCCTCGGCGCTTTCCTGCTTGCCGCCCTGCCCCTGTGTCCGTGGACCTCGGCGGCGGCGTTGCGCCAGGCCCTGGAGTGAAACGGCGTCCATGGGATCACGTTTGCGGGAGTTTAGGAGAGCCCCCTGGAAAAGACGGCGGCCTGGCGTTAAAAAACGGCTGAACGCAGCTTAAATTAAGAAACAATGATACAAAAGTTCGCCAGTCCCGCGCGGTTCATGCGTTTAAGCCAGGTCTTGCTGCCCTGGATGGCCGGCCTGACCGTGGCCTTTGCCGCGGTGGGGCTTTATCTGGGCCTCGTCGTCGCCCCCGCCGATTATCAGCAAGGCGAAAGCGTGCGCATCATGTACATCCACGTGCCGGCGGCGTGGATGGCGCTCTTTTGTTATGCCGCCATGGCTATCGCCGCCGCCGTCGGGCTGATCTGGAAGCATCCGCTGGCCGACCTGGCGGCCAAGTCGACGGCGCCGGTCGGCGCCGCCTTCACCTTCCTGGCGCTGTTCACCGGAGCGATGTGGGGCAAGCCCATGTGGGGGACCTGGTGGGTATGGGATGCGAGACTGACGTCAATGTTGGTGCTGTTTTTTCTTTATTTGGGCTACATCGCCCTGGTCAACGCTTTCGACAATCCGGCGCGCGGTATCAAGGCCTCGTCGATCCTGGTCCTGGTCGGGTTCGTCAACGTGCCGATCATCAAGTTCTCCGTCGAATGGTGGAATACGCTGCACCAACCGGCCAGTGTCCTCAAAATCGGCGGCCCCTCCATCCATTCTTCCATGCTGTGGCCGCTGTTGCTGATGGCTTTGGCCTTCACCGCCTATTATTTATGGGTGCTGCTGCTCCGCCTGCGCGGCGAGATCATCGCCAACAAGGTCCGCGTCCTCCGCCTCAGGCGGGTTCACGGGCAGGCCTAGGGCGAAGCGGGAATGGAATCGCTGGCGGCATTTTTCGACATGGGCGGTTACGGCGTCTACATCTGGCCCGGTTACGTGCTCACCGCCGTGGTCTTGGTCGGGATGTTGGTCGCCAGCATCCGCTTCCTGCGCTCCAACGAAGCCCGCTTGCAAGCTCTTCAGGCGGAAAACGGGGAGCCCTCCGGTGAAGCGTAAGCACAAGCGCTTGACCTTCGTCGTCATCGCCTGGGGTTTCCTTGCCCTGGCGACGGCCCTGGTGTTGTTCGCCTTCGAGGAAGGCATCGTCTTCTTCTACAGCCCGACCGAGTTGACGGAAAAGAAGCCGCCGGCCGAACAGCGGCTTCGCGTCGGCGGGCTGGTCGAGGAAGGCAGTGTCGAGAAAAGCGGCACCATCGTCAGCTTCCGGGTGACCGACCTGAATAACAGCGTGCCGGTCACCTACGAGGGGATCCTCCCCGACCTCTTCCGCGAGGGCCAAGGGGTGGTCGCCGAGGGCCGCCTGGTGGGCGGCGTCTTCGTCGCCGCCGAGGTGCTGGCCAAGCACGACGAGAACTATATGCCGCCGGAAGTGGCCGAAGCCCTGAAGAAATCGGGCCAGTGGCAGGGCGGAAGCCCCTAGAGTATTTCCGGTTCACATGCGTTCACCTGAAACACTCTATCTATTTGTTTTAAATGCAAATGCGTCGTCGCCGATGAGTCCATCGGCTCGGGATTTGCACTAACCTTGGATCGCCGATGATCGCCGAAGCCGGACATTTCGCCTTAGTTCTCGCCCTCTTCGTGGCGCTGGTGCAGGCGGCCCTGCCGCTGGCCGGGGCGGCGCGGAACGACGCTTCCTGGATGGCGCTGGCGCGGCCGGCGGCTTACGTCCAGTTCCTGCTGGTCGCTTTCTCCTTTGCCTGCCTGACCCACGCCTTTGTGACCTCGGACTTCTCGCTTCTCAGCGTCGCCAGGTATTCCCATTCGGCCAAGCCCATGCTTTACAAAGTCACCGGCGTCTGGGGCAACCACGAGGGCTCGATGCTGCTGTGGGTGCTGATCTTGTCGTTGTTCGGCGCGGCGGTGGCGGTTTTCGGGCGCCATTTGCCGGCCGCCCTCGGGGCGCGGGTTCTCGGCGTCCAGGCGCTGATCGCCATCGGCTTCTATCTGTTCATCCTGTTCACCTCGAATCCGTTCGAGCGTTTGTTCCCCCCGGCCGCCGACGGGCAAGGGCTCAATCCGCTGTTGCAGGACCCCGGCCTGGCTTTCCACCCGCCTTTCCTTTACCTGGGCTACGTCGGCTTCTCCATCGCCTTTTCCTTTGCCATCGCCGCTCTCATCGAGGGCCGCGTCGACGCCGCCTGGGCGCGCTGGGTGCGGCCGTGGACCCTGGCCGCCTGGGGGTTTCTCACCGCCGGCATCGGGCTTGGCTCCTGGTGGGCCTATTACGAGCTGGGATGGGGCGGCTGGTGGTTCTGGGACCCGGTGGAGAACGCTTCCTTCATGCCCTGGCTGGCGGGGACGGCGCTCTTGCATTCGGCCGTCGTCGTCGAGAAGCGCGACACCTTGAAGGCCTGGACCATTTTCCTGGCCATCATCGCCTTCGCCCTCAGTCTCCTGGGTACCTTCCTGGTCCGCTCCGGCGTGCTGACCAGCGTGCATGCCTTCGCCACCGACCCGCAACGCGGCGTTTTCATCCTTGTCATGCTGATCATCGTGATCGGCGCGTCGCTGGCTCTTTTCGCCTGGCGCGGGCCGGCCCTGAAAAGCACCGGCCTGTTCCAGCCCATCTCCCGCGAGGGCGGCTTGTTGCTCAACAACCTGTTCATGAGCACGGCCGCCGCCGTCATCCTGTTGGGCACCTTGTATCCGCTTCTCCTCGAAGCCATCGGCGGCGGCAAGGTTTCGGTGGGGGCGCCGTTCTTCAACGCCGTCTTCCTTCCGTTGATGGCGCCGATGACGGCGGCCATGGCCGTCGGGCCCCTGTTGTCATGGAAACGGAGCGATTTGGCGGCGGCCATGATGCGAATGAAAGCCGCCTTCGCGGCGGCGTTGGTGGCGGTGGCGGCGGCCTGGGCCGCCAATGGCGGCGGGCCGATCCTGGGCTTGGTCGGTTGCGGCCTGGCGGCCTGGCTCTTCGTCGGCACGTTTGTCGATCTGGGCGAACGGATCAGGCTGTTCGGCGGCCCCATCCGCGCCAGCCTGCGCCGCTTGGGCCGCCTGCCGCGCGCCAGCTGGGGCATGACATGCGCGCATCTGGGGTTGGCGATAGCCATCGCCGGGATGACCGGCGCCGGCGCCTGGAAGGTGGAAAGCATCCAGGTGATGAAACCGGGCGAGACGGTCACGGTGGCGGGCTTCGCTTATACCTTCGAAGGCGCCCGCCAGGTCCGGGGCGTCAATTACATCGCCATTCGCGGCGCTTTCAGCGTGCATCGGGACGGCGAGGAAGTCGCCACCCTTTATCCGGAAAAACGCCATTACCCCGTCGAGGGCATGCCGACCACCGAAGCCGCCATTCATACGACTTTCCTGGGCGACCTTTACGCGGTGATCGGCGATGCCGAGGGGGGAGACGGCGGTTTCGTCACCAGGCTCTATTTCAACCCGCTGGTCGGCTGGATGTGGGCGGGCGGCCTGATCATGGTGTTGGGCGGCGCCTTGAGCCTGAGCGACCGCCGCCACCGGATCGGCGCGCCGGCGCGAAAGGCCGGGGTTGCCGCCGCCGCCAAGGCCTAGCGGCATGGCCGGCCAGGCGGGTTTTTCCACAGGTCATCCTCATACTCACATACCCGTTGGCAGGCGCGGATTCTGTCCCCGCTAGATTATCTTTTCCAGATTCGCCGAAACGGAATCTCGCTTTATTGTCCCCCCATGTCGACCACCATCGCCGCGCCGCCATCCGCCGAGCCCGCCGCCAGCGGAACCGGGATGCCATCCTTCCGAACCCTGCCTCACAACATCGCCGCCGAAAAGGCGCTTTTGGGAGCCATATTCGTCAACAACCGGGCCTACGAGAAAATTTCGGAGTTTTTGCGTCCCGAACATTTCGCCCTGCGCGAGCATGGCCGCATTTTCGAAGCCGGCGCGCGGCTCATCGAGCGGGGGCGGAGCGCCGATCCGGTGACTCTGAAAGGTTTTTTCGAGCAGGACGAGAGCCTGGCGGATATTGGTGGCTCCGCCTACCTGGCCGAATTGGCGGCTTCGGCCGTCTCGACGATCAACGCCGGCGAATACGGACGTTTCATTTACGACCTCCACCTGAAGCGGGAGCTCATCGCTTTCGGCGAGGACGTGATCAACCAAGCTTACGGCGGCGAAGTCGACGAAACCGCCGTCGAGCAGATCGAACAGGCCGAACAGAATCTCTACAGCATCGCTACCAAGGGCGAATACGAAGGCGGTTTCGAGCCGTTCAAGGACTCGCTTCTCAAAGCCCTCGGAATGGCGGAAGTCGCCCACAATCGCCAAGGCGGCCTCGCCGGGGTGACGACGGGGCTTGTCGGCCTCGACAAACTGTTGGGCGGCCTGCATCCGTCCGATCTCGTCATTCTCGCCGGACGTCCGGCCATGGGCAAGACGGCGCTGGCCACCAACATCGCCTACAACGCCGCCTATTCGTACAAGCAGTCCGGCGGCAAGGAAGGCGCGGTGGTGGGGTTTTTCTCGCTGGAGATGTCGGCGGAGCAGTTGGCCGCGCGCATCATCTCCGAGCAGACCGACATTTCGTCCGACCGCATGCGCAAAGGCGAGCTGTCCAACGCCGAATTCGACCGTCTCGTGCCGGCCGTACAGGCCTTGAACGAGATTCCGATCTTCATCGACGATTCACCGGCGCTCTCCGTCGGCGCCCTGAGATCCCGCGCCCGGCGTTTGCGTCAACACGAGCTTGGCCTGATCGTCGTCGATTACCTGCAACTCATCACCGCCACGCAAACATCGCGCAACGACGGACGGGTGCAGGAAGTTTCGGAAATCACCCGCGGCCTCAAGACCCTGGCCAAGGAACTGTCGACGCCGGTGCTGGCCCTCTCGCAGCTTTCCCGGCAAGTGGAACAGCGCGACCCCCCCCGGCCGCAACTGTCGGATTTGCGCGAATCCGGATCCATCGAGCAGGACGCCGACGTGGTCATGTTCATCTTCCGCGAGGAATACTATCTGGAACGGAAAAAACCCGTGCGCTACGTCAATGAAGACGAAGCGAAATTCGTCGAGCGGGAATCCAAATGGCAACAAAGCAAGATGGACGTCGCCGGTTTGGCCGATGTCATCGTCGCCAAGCAGCGGCATGGCCCGGTCGGCGACATCAAACTGCAATTCCAGGGCGAATTCACCCGTTTCGGAAACCTCGACAGCCATCACGGTAAGTAGCCGGAAATTCGCCGTCATGAGCAGTTTGGAGCATTGCGGCGCCATCCTCACCATCGACCTCGACGCCATCGCCGCCAATTACCGTCTGCTTCGCGGCAAGCTCGCCGGCGCCAATTGCGCCGCCGTCGTCAAGGCCGACGCTTATGGTTTGGGGGTCGAGAACGTCGCCCCGGCGCTGGCGGCGGCGGGTTGCGAAACCTTCTTCGTCGCCCTCATCGACGAGGGTATTGCCTTGCGGCGCAATCTTCGCCAAGCGGACATCCATGTCCTCAACGGGCTAGCGCCCGGCAGCGAGACGGCTTTCGCCCGGCACCGGCTGACGCCGGTGCTCAATTCGCTTGCCGATATCGAAGCCTGGAGCCTGTTTTCGAAAGCTCGCGAGAGGCCTCTTGCCGCCGACATCCACATCGATACCGGTATATCACGCCTGGGCCTGCCCCCCGAGGAACTGGAAATTCTCGCCGCCGAACCGCAAAGGCTCGACAATATCGAGGTGGACAACGTGATGAGCCATCTGGCCTGCGCGGACGAACCCGGCCACCCGCTCAACCGCCGGCAACTCGATGCTTTTCGTAAAGCCCGCCGGGCCGTTGCCGCCGCCCGCCGTGCCTCGCTCGCCAATTCGTCGGGTATTTTTCTCGGTGCCGATTACCATTTCGACCTGATCCGGCCCGGCGCCGCGCTTTACGGCGTTGGGCCGCTCCCGGGACAGCCCAATCCGATGGCGCAAGTGGTTAGTCTGCAAGGAAAAATCCTACAAATCCGAGGCGTTGACACCCCCCAGACCGTTGGTTATGGTGCCACTCACTCTGTCGCCCGGCGGCAACGAATCGCCACCGTCGCCGCAGGCTACGCCGACGGGTTTTTACGCGGCTTAAGCAACCGTGGCAATGGGTATGTGGGAGACATTCGGGTGCCGATCGTAGGGCGCGTTTCCATGGACCTTGTTGCCTTCGATGTTTCCAACCTTCCCGCCGAGGCGGCCAAGCCGGGCGCCGTGGTCGATTTGATCGGCCCCCACAATCCCATCGACAGGATCGCCGCCGAGGCCGGAACCATCGGTTATGAAATCCTCACCAGCCTGGGCAGCAGATACCATCGGGTCTACTCGGGCGGTGGCGTGTAAATGAATTTCCTGCAACCCATCGGCCGGATTTTCCTGGCCTTTCTGGCCACCACCGGACACCTGACCATTTTCACGGTTGCCGCCATCGGCAGTTGTGTCCGGCCGCCGTATTATCCGCGCATGATCCTCCGTCAGATGCTCGACATCGGTTATTTTTCCCTTCCCGTGGTCGGCTTGACGGCGCTTTTTGCCGGCATGGTGCTGGCCCTGCAAAGCTATACCGGTTTCGCCCGTTTTTCGGCCGAGGGCGCGGTCGCCAACGTGGTGGTTCTGTCGATCACCCGCGAACTGGGTCCGGTGCTGGCGGGGCTGATGGTGGCCGGACGGATCGGCGCTTCCATGGCCGCCGAAATCGGCACCATGCGGGTGACCGAGCAGATCGACGCCCTGACCACGCTTAGCACCAACCCGTTGAAATATCTTGTCGTCCCGCGCCTTATCGCCGGGCTGACGATGTTTCCGTTCCTGGTTCTGGTCGCCGACGTCATCGGCGTCTTCGGCGGTTACATGGTCGCCGTCTATAAACTTGGCTTCAACGCCTCGAATTATATCCAGCGTACCTACGATTTTCTGCAGGCCGAAGATGTTAATTCCGGGTTGGTCAAGGCCGCCGTCTTCGGCATCATCGTCGCCTTGATGGGGTGCTACCACGGCTACCATTCCAAGGGCGGCGCCCAGGGGGTTGGCGCGGCGACCACCAACGCGGTGGTTTCGGCCTGCATCCTGATCCTTTGTTTCGACTACATGCTGACCGAAATGTTTTTCGCCAAATGACCGAATCCACTCCCAAGATCCGGCTCCGCGGCGTGCATAAGGCGTTCGCCGCGAAAGTCATCCTCAACGGCATGGACCTGGATGTGGGCGTCGGCGAATCGGTGGTCGTCATCGGCGGCTCCGGCACCGGTAAATCGGTGATGCTGAAATGCATATTGGGACTTTTGAAACCCGAACGGGGCAGCATCGAGGTGGACGGCAAGGAGGTGCTCGGCATCGGGCAGAAGGAACGCGAACGCGTCAACAACAAAATCGGCATGCTGTTCCAAGGAGCGGCGCTGTTCGACAGCCTGCCGGTATGGGAGAACGTCGCCTTCGGACTGCTCGCCCAGCACTTGGTATCGCGCCCGCAAGCCAAGGAGGTCGCCTTGTCCAAGCTGGCGCAAGTCGGCCTTGGCGCCGACGTCGGCGAACTGTGGCCGTCGGAGCTTTCCGGCGGCATGCAAAAGCGCGTCGCCTTGGCCCGCGCCATCGCCGCCGATCCCGAGATCATCTTTTTCGACGAGCCGACGACCGGCCTCGATCCGATCATGGCCGATGTCATCAACGACCTGATCGTCAAAATCACCCGCGAGGTCGGCGCCACGGCGCTTTCCATCACCCACGACATGGCGAGCGCGCGCAAGATCGCCAACCGCATCGCCATGCTGTACGAGGGTAGGATCGTCTGGGCCGGCCCGACCTCCAAGATCGACGAATCCGGTGACGCCCGCGTCGACCAGTTCATCAATGGCCATGCCGATGGGCCGATCAAAATGGCGGTCAGGGCGTGAGAGCCTGTTTGGGAAGCTCATCACGGGGAGGCATGGATAATTTCGCGATCTCCCGGCAGGTCGTTACCGCCGTCTAGGGAGCTTCCGCCTGTGGCCCGAAAAACCACGCAATACGTTTGTCAGGAATGCGGGGGCGCGCATCTGAAATGGAGCGGGCGCTGCGACGCCTGCGGGGCCTGGAACACCCTGATCGAGGAAGCCGCCCCGGAACAAACTCCGAAGGGGCTGGGGTCAAGGCGCGGCCGCAAAATCGCCTTCGTCGGCCTTGACGGCGAGCCCGGCGCGGCGCCGCGCCGGGCCAGCGGAATCAAGGAATTCGACAGGGCCTGCGGCGGCGGCTTGGTTCCCGGCTCGGCGCTGCTGGTCGGCGGCGATCCGGGTATCGGCAAGTCCACACTGCTCTTGCAGGTAAGCGCGGCGTTGGCGGCAAACTTGAGCTGCGCCTACATTTCAGGCGAGGAGTCCATTGATCAGTTGCGGCTCAGGGCCAAACGGCTGGGTCTCGATAAAGCGCCGGTGCAACTGGCCGCCGCCACCTCCGTGCGCGACATCGCCGCCGCCCTCGACGATCGCCAAGGCCCGGACGTGGTGGTGATCGACTCCATCCAGACCATGTTCGTCGATAGCCTCGAATCCGCTCCCGGCACGGTTGCCCAGGTCCGCACCTCGGCGCAAGAACTGATCAAGATAGCGAAAAAGAGAGGGTTTTGCGTGTTGTTGGTCGGCCACGTCACCAAGGATGGGCAAATCGCCGGGCCTAAGGTGTTGGAGCACATGGTCGACACGGTGCTTTACTTCGAGGGCGACCGCAGCCATCAATTCCGCATCCTGCGGTCGGTCAAGAACCGTTTCGGAGCGACCGACGAGATCGGCGTCTTCGAAATGACCGGCGCCGGGCTTGCCGAAATCGCCAATCCGTCCTCTCTTTTCCTCGCCGACCGGGAAGCGAACGTGAGCGGCGCCTGTGTCTTCGCCGGCATCGAGGGCACCCGGCCCTTATTGGTGGAAATTCAGGCCCTGACCGCGTCAACGACGTTCGCCGCGCCGCGCCGCGCCGTGGTCGGCTGGGATTCGGGCCGGCTGGCGATGATCCTGGCGGTGCTGGAATCCCGCTCGGGCCTGGTGCTCGGCAATTCCGACGTCTACCTCAACGTCGCCGGCGGCCTGAGGATCACCGAGCCGGCCGCCGACCTGACGGTGGCGGCGGCGCTGGCATCATCCGCCAGCGGAGTGCCGGTGGCGGCCGGAACCGTGGTTTTCGGCGAGGTTGGTCTGTCGGGCGAGGTGCGGGTGGTGGCGCAAATGGATGCCCGGCTGAAGGAAGCGGGAAAGCTGGGTTTCACCAACGCGATCATTCCGAAAATGCCCGGCAAGCGGCGCCGGGATAAGTTGACGGGCGGACTGGAGATCCGGGAAATCCTCCATTTGTCGGACTTGCTCGCCTTGTTGCGGCCGACTGCCGGCGGCGGTCGCCGGAGCGGCAAGCAAGGGCAACGTTCCATGGATCATCCGAGCCGCGAAGGGGCGTCGCATGGATGATCTCAACGTCAATTTCATCGATATCGGCATCGCTGTCGTTTTGTTGATCTCGGCTCTATTGGCCTTCATGCGCGGTTTCGTTCACGAGGTCCTGTCCATCGGCGGCTGGATCGGCGCCGTCTTCGCCACCATCCACGGCCTTCCTCAGTTCAGGCCCTACGTTGGCGAGTGGATTGCAAACGACTTCGTCGCCGACCTGACGGCGGGGGCGATCATCTTCGTTTCCACGTTGGTGATTTTGTCTCTTTTCACTAGAAGCTTCTCGAAACGGATTCGGGGCAGCGCTCTGAATGCTCTTGACCGCTCTTTGGGGTTTTTGTTTGGTCTGCTCCGCGGCGCCATTGTGATCTGCCTTGCCTATATAAGTTATGAAATAATAATGCCGCCGCCGGAACAGCCCGAGAAGGGAGCCGGGGAGGAGGTCGAGGAACAGCGGCCGGAATGGCTGCTGTCCGCCCGCGGTTTGCCGCTCGTCCAGACGGGGGCGGAACTGTTGAAATCCCTGGTTCCCGATGACGCCGGCGGCGCCATGGAAACCGCCCGCGAGGCCCGGGAAAAAGCACGGAAGCTGCTTGAAAACCAGAAGATATTGCACGAAATGATCATACCAGAGGTTAAAAGCAAGAAACCGAATGCCGATTCCGGGTATGGCCGGAGTGAACGCCGGTCCATGGATCGGTTGATCGACAGCAGCCGATGAATGGAAGGTTGCCATGACCAAACCCCGCCGGCATGACAACGACCGCTTTCACGACGAATGCGGCATTTTCGGCATCTTCGGCCACCCCGAAGCCAGTGCCCACGCCGCCCTCGGCCTTCATGCCCTGCAACATCGGGGTCAGGAGGCGGCCGGGATCGTAGCCTATAACGGCGAGCATTTCCGTTCCCACCGGGCGCTCGGCCTGGTTGGCGACAATTTCAGTTCCGAAGAAGTTATCCGCAGGCTTCCCGGCGCCATGGCCATTGGCCACGTGCGTTATTCCACCACCGGCGAGACGGTCCTGCGCAACGTCCAGCCGCTGTTCGCCGATTATGAGTTCGGTGGCCTTGCCATCGCCCATAACGGAAATCTCACCAACGCTTACGCGGCCCGCAAGTCGCTGGTCCGGCGCGGCTGCATCTTCCAGTCGACGTCGGATACCGAAACCATCATCCACCTGATCGCCATCAGTCACTATTCGACGGTGGTCGACCGCATGATCGACGCCCTGCGCCAGTTGGAGGGGGCCTATTCCCTGGTCGCGCTGACCCGCGAGAATCTGATCGGGGTGCGCGATTCGCTGGGCATCCGGCCGTTGGTGTTGGGACGTTTCGGCGAGGCCTACATCCTCGCCTCGGAGACCTGCGCGCTCGACATCATCGGCGCCGAGTTCGTGCGCGACGTGGAGCCAGGAGAGATCATCGTCATCGACGACAAGGGCCTGCGCAGCATCAAGCCATTCGCCAAGGCGCGGTCCCGGTTCTGCATCTTCGAATACATCTACTTTGCCCGCCCCGACAGCGTCGTCTTGGGCAAAAACGTCTATGAGGTCCGCAAACGAATCGGCGCCGAGCTTGCCCGTGAAAGCCACGTTGACGCGGATCTGGTGGTGCCTGTTCCCGATTCCGGCGTTCCCGCCGCCATCGGTTACGCCGAGCAGTCGGGCGTTCCTTTCGAAATCGGCATCATCCGCAACCACTATGTGGGCCGGACCTTTATCGAACCCACCGACCGCATCCGCCATCTCGGCGTCAGGCTCAAGCACAACGCCAACGCCGCCTACCTCAGGGACAAACGGGTGATCCTGATCGACGATTCCATCGTCCGCGGCACCACTTCGGTGAAGATCGTTGAAATGGTCCGCCGTGCCGGCGCCAGGGAAATCCACATGCGTATCTCCAGCCCGCCGATCAGGGAGTCCTGTTTCTACGGCATCGACACCCCCGATCGGGAGAAGTTGCTGGCCGCCCGCTACGATGTCGAGGCCATGGCCGGGCACATCGGCGCCGACACCTTGGCCTTTCTCTCTTTTGACGGCCTTTACCGTGCCGTTGGCGGTGCCGGGCGCGACGGTGAAAATCCCCAGTATTGCGACGCCTGCTTTTCGGGCGACTATCCCATCAAGCTGTCCGATCGCGAAGAAGGCCCGATTCCCCATCAGTTGTCGCTTCTGGCCGAGCCGGGTTAGCGGCCATGCCGGACGCGCCCGGCCGGCGATTGCAAGGCCGCGTCGCCCTGGTCACCGGCGCGTCGCGCGGCATCGGCAGGGCGGTCGCCTTGCGTTACGCCAAGGAAGGGGCGCATTTGGTTCTGACCGCCCGCACCCAAGGCGCCTTGGAAGAGCTGGACGACGAAATCCGCGGGTTGGGAAGCCAGGCCACCCTGGTGCCCGCCGACCTGACCGATTTCGAGGCCATCGACCGGATGGGCGCGGCGGTGTTCGAACGGTTCAAGCGCCTCGACATCCTCGTCGGCAACGCCGCCTTGCTGGGAACCCTGAGCCCCATGGGCCATATCGATCCCGAGGACTGGGAACAAGTCTTGGCCCTCAACCTCACCGCGAACTGGCGGTTGATCCGCGGTTTCGATCCCTTGCTCAAGGCCTCGGAGGCTGGCCGCGCCATCTTCGTCACCTCCGAAGTCACCGATGGGGCTTGGCCCTATTGGGGGGCCTATGCCGTTTCCAAGGCGGGCTTGGAAATGATGGTTCGAATCTATGCCGCCGAGGTGACCAAGACGAAAGTCCGGGTCAACCTCGTCAACCCCGGTGCCATCAAGTCGGCCCTGCGATCCCAGGCCTACCCCGGAGAGGATCCGAAAATCGCCAAGAACCCGGAATGCATAACCGGCCTGTTCGTCGAACTGGCGTCACCAGCCTGCGGCCGTCACGGTGAAACGTTGTCGGCGGGTTGAATCCGCACTACTTTGGACCGACACTGGCCGTCTTCCGAAACCCGTTTTTTTAAACAATCAAGGCCAACGACCATGACCGCGGCCAAACGAGAACCCTGGCTGCTCACTCCCGGGCCATTGACCACCACCGCCGAAACCAAGAAGGCCATGCTCCACGACTGGGGCTCCAGGGACGAAGAATTCAACGAAACCAACGCCCGCGTTCGGCGGCGCTTGCTGGCCATCGCCGGCGCCCAGGACAGCCATGTCTGCGTCACCCTCCAGGGCAGCGGCACCTTCATTGTCGAGGCGGCGATGGCGACGCTGATCCCCAGGGACGGCAAGTCGCTGGTCTTGATCAACGGCGCCTACGGCAAGCGCATGGCCAAAATCCTCGACTATCTGGGGCGGTCCTACGTCAGCCAGGAGACGCCGGAAGACACCCCTTGCGACGCCGGCGTCCTCGATCAGGCGCTGGCCGCCGATCCGGCCATCACCCACGTTCTTGTCGTCCACTGCGAAACCACTTCCGGTTTGCTCAATCCCGTCGAGGCCATCGCCGCCGTCACCGCCAAGCACCGGCGCGGCCTGATCATCGATTCCATGAGCACCTTCGGAGCCCTTCCCCTCGATGTCAAATCGGTTCCTTGCGATGCCCTGATGGCGTCCACGAACAAATGCCTGGAAGGTGTTCCGGGCATGGGTTTCGCCCTCATCCGCCGGGCCGCCATCGAGCCGGCCAAAGGCAACGCCCATTCCCTGAGCCTCGACCTTTACGACCAGTGGACCGCCATGGAGAAGACCCGGCAGTGGCGCTTTACACCGCCCACGCACGTCATCGCCGCGTTCGACAAGGCTCTCGATCAGTTCGAGGCCGAGGGCGGCGTCAAGGGCCGCGGCGGCCGCTATGCCGACAACTGCCGTATTCTCGTCGGCGGAATGCGCGAAATGGGTTTCAAAACCCTGCTGCCGGACGAAATCCAGGCGCCCATCATCGTCACCTTTCTGACCCCCGCCGATGCAAGGTTCGATTTCCAGGTCTTTTACGATTCGCTCAAGAATCGGGGTTACGTGATCTACCCCGGCAAACTGACGGTGGCCGACAGTTTCCGCATCGGCTGCATCGGCGCCTTGAGCGAAACCGAGATCCGGGGCGCCCTCGACGCCGTCCGCGCAACCATCGCCGAAATGGGGGTCGCCGACCGCGCCCCCGGCAATGGCTGACTCGTCCGGCCCGGTGGCGCTGGCACGGCGCCGCTTCGCCTTATAGAATGAGCGTTGAGGTTTTTTTTGGGGCGATTCGCATCCATGCCTACCGTCATATCCGCCGCCGCCGTGGCCGCCGCCCGAATCCGCACTTACGGATCACCGCCGTTGACGGTGCTGGTTTTTTTGTTCCTGGTTCTGTCGCCGCCGCCGGCGATGGCCGAGCCGGACGACGGCTTCGCCGAAAAACGCGCCGAAATGATCGCCGTCATCTCCGCCCTGGCGAAGAGAATCGGCAAGGTCTCCGGCAAGGGGGTTATGGACGAAGGGGTCATGGAAGTCATGGCCCGGGTGCCCCGTCACGAGTTCGTGCCCGAAGAGCGGCGCGACGACGCCTATGACAACCGTCCCTTGCCGATCGGTTTCGGCCAGACCATTTCGCAACCCTATATCGTCGCCCTGATGACCGACTTGCTTGTCCTTGCCCCCGGCGCCAGCGTCTTGGAAGTGGGCACCGGGTCGGGATATCAGGCGGCGGTGCTGGCGGAACTGGCGCGGCGGGTTTTCACCATCGAAATCATTGACGAACTGGGGGAGCTGGCAAAAAAGCGCTTGGCCGGACTCGGCTATGCCAACATCCGCGCCCGCGTCGGCGACGGCTACTACGGCTGGCCGGAAGGGGCTCCTTTCGACGCCATTATCGTCACCGCCGCCGCCAGCCATATCCCGCCGCCCTTGATCCAACAGCTCAAGCCCGGCGGGCGAATGGTCATTCCCGTCGGCGAATGGTTTGACGTCCAATACCTGACGCTGATCGAAAAGAACGCGGAAGGAGAAATCATCATCAGCCAGCTGTTGCCCGTGGCGTTCGTGCCCTTGACCGGCGAGCACTGAAGGATAGGCTTTGAGCGCGGCGGCCACCAAAACCGGCTTCGGCGACCGGCCGCGAGCCCTGGCCCCCAAGCCGCCGCTCGCCGCCATCGCCCTCGTCTCCGCCGCCGCCATTGGCTACGAGATCCTGCTGTTGCGCCTTTTTTCGATCATCCAGTGGCATCATTTCGCCTACATGATCATCAGCCTGGCGCTGTTGGGGTACGGCTCTAGCGGCACCTTCCTGGCCATTGCCGGGCGCTGGCCGCAGAGGTCCTATACGGCTTTGTTCGCCGCCAACGCCGTTTTCTTTGGGTTCTCTTCCGTCGGCTGCTTTCTGTTGGCCCAGCGCGTTCCCTTCAATCCCTTGGAGCTGCTCTGGGAGCCGCGCCAGTTCCTGCTTCTGGCGGCGATCTATGTGCTGCTGAGCATCCCCTTTTTTTTCGCCGCCAATTGCATTGGCCTCAGCTTTTACCGTTTTCGCGACCGGGTGGGGCGGATCTACGGCTCGGATCTGCTCGGCGCCGGCGTCGGCGCCGCCGGCGTCATCGTCTTGCTATTGGCCTTGTCCCCCTCGGAAGCCTTGCGGGCACTTGGCGCCCTGGGCCCGGTGGCCGCCGCCCTATCGGTCTTCGGCTCCGGCGTCAACCGGCGCTGGTTGGCGGTGGCGCTTTTGGCGGCAACGGCGGCGGTGCCCTTGTTGCTGCCCGGCCCGTGGACGGACCTGCGAATGTCGCCCTACAAGGGACTGAGCCAGGCCTTGCGGGTGTCCGGGGCGAAGGTTGTCGAGCAGCGCTTCAGCTCCTTCGGACTGCTGAGCGTGGTGGAGAGCCGAAAAATTCCCTTCCGCCACGCTCCCGGCCTGAGCCTTTTGAGTCCCGCCGGCCCTCCCGATCAACTGGCCGTCTTCACCGACGGCGGCGCATTGACGGTCATCAACCGTTATCGGGAAAATGAAGCGCCGCCGGCCTATCTGGACTTCCTCACCTCGGCGCTGCCCTATCGCCTGCTTAGGCGTCCGAAGGTCCTGGTGGTGGGCGCCGGCGGCGGAACCGATGTCCTGCAGGCTCTTTATCACCGGGCCGAGAGCATCGACGCCGTCGAACTCAATCCCCGAATGGCCGACTTGATGCGCCGGGATTACGCCGCCTTCGCGGGACGGATTTTCGATCGCCAAAACGTCCGCCTTCACGTCATCGAAGCCCGCGCCTTCGCCGCCGCCTCCGAGGACCGTTTCGATCTGATCCAGATGGCCCTGGTCGACGCCTTCGGCCCGTCCAGCGCCGGGCTCCTCGCCCTCAACGAAAGTTACCTCTATACCGTCGAGGCCCTGGAGCGGTTCCTGGCCCGCCTCGCCCCCGGCGGCCTGCTCGCCATCACCCGTTGGACCAAGCTGCCGCCCCGCGACGGACCCAAGCTGTTGGCCACCGCCATCGCCGCCTTGCGGAAATCGGGCGTGGCCAGGCCGGAACGGCGGCTGGCCTTGATCCGTAGCTGGAAGACGAGCACGCTTTTGGTGAAAAACGGCGAGTTCAGCGGCGACGACGTCGCCGTCATACGCCGTTTCTGCCGGCGGCGCGCTTTCGATATCGCCTATATGCCGGGACTTCTGGCCGAGGAAACCAATCGCTATAACCGTCTCGGGCGGGATTACTTTTTCGAGGCGGCGAGTGCCTTGCTCGGCGCCGGCGGCGAGGACTTCGCCGACCGCTACAAATACGACATCGCTCCGGCCACCGACGACCGTCCCTATTTCTTCAATTTTTTCAAATGGCGGCTCTTGCCCGAGGTCTTCGGCCTGCGGGGAATGGGCGGATTGGGGCTTATGGAATGGGGCTATCCGGTTCTTGCCGCGACTCTCGTCCAGGCCGCCGCGGCGGGCCTGCTGTTGATCCTGTTGCCGTTGTGGATCGGCGGGCGCGGCGGGACAGCGCCAAGCGGCATCCGGCGGCATCGCGTCCTCATCTATTTCCTCGCCCTCGGCCTCGCCTTCCTGTTCGTCGAGATAGCCTTCATCCAGAAATTCATCCTTTTCCTGAGCCATCCGCTTTACGCGGCGGCGGTGGTGCTTTCGGCCTTCCTTGTTTTCGCCGGTTTGGGGAGCCTGTTCTCGACCCGTCTGAGGCAACGGGGCATCGCCGGCACGAGGCCTGGCAATCCCTGTCTGCTCGCCGCCGCCGCCATCGCCGCCATTGCCGCCGGTTTGCTGGCCGTGCTGCCTTCCCTGTTGCCGCTGCTGGCGCCCTTGCCGGAGCCGGTCAAGGCGGCGGTGACGTTTTTATTGATCGCGCCGCTGGCTTTTTTCATGGGCATGCCTTTTCCCTTGGGGCTGGCCCGCCTGGGCGAGCAGGACGCGGAACTGATTCCCTGGGCCTGGGCCATCAACGGCTGCGCTTCGGTGCTGGCGGCGGTGCTGGCGACGCTGCTGGCCGTCGAATTCGGTTTCACGGCGGTGGTCGTGCTCGCCGTCGGCTTTTACGGCGCCGCCGCGTGGGCCTATTTCTGAACCGCTATTCCGCCGCTATTCCATTGGCGGAATTTTCGCTGGTGCTAGGGTGTGTACTCATAAACCGAGGGTCTGCTTACTACCGCATTACGGACTTTTGGAGGCTCCGCCTCGGAGTGCCGCTTTGGCTAGATTCGGCTGTCCAGACCGCCTCCGAAAAACTTCCGCTTTCTCACGCTAAGCCGACATTCCAAATGCCGGACTCTGCTGGGCTTTTTTTTACGATAGCCCACGGTATACCGTGAACAGCTGGCTTGTTCACTCGCGATCTTGGAGCTTCGCTCCGGCGGGGTTTTTGTTTGCCCCTTGTTAACCTAACCGTCCATTACAGGAACAATGGCCTAGTAGAAAAGTAACATCGGCAAAACACCGGGCACACCCGCTCGGCATAGGACTGGGCGCCATATCGAAATTGAGTAATTTCAATCCCTTAAGGGTATCACGATCACCGTCGAAACCGCCATTTCCCATAACTTGCCCGGTGTTTTGCCGATGTTACGTAGAAAACTTCTAACCCTTTGAAAAGATTGGCGCGCCCGGGAGGACTCGAACCCCCAACCTCCTGATCCGTAGTCAGACGCTCTATCCAATTGAGCTACGGGCGCTATCCGTCGTGGACGCTGGCTGGGCCTTGCCGGAAGGCCGGGGACACTACTCCACACCCACGGGCAAGGCAAGGATGTCGATCCTCGCCTTATCAAGACCCGTCAAGACACGCCGCTAGAGGGACAATCCAAACGACCGGGCCATGCCGATGGCCGGGCCGCGATTACGACGGGGAGGACCAGAACGTGTCCGCCGCCGCCGCCAGCTCAAGCGGCGCGCGGCGGCGGCCGGCGGGACCGCGACAGCGGCTCCCTTCAGGCATGGAAAATCGGAACTTGTGGCGCCATTAACCTTTGAGTAGTATCTCGACGAGTAGTATCTCGAACGGTCAAATCGAGGTGGAAGTTATTTCTACTCTTTGGAAGTAGTTTTCACGTGGAAATAAATTTTACGGTTTTGGTTATGCGGTTTTTTGAAATGATGCCTCAATGTGAAGTTAAGGGCTAAAACGCGAAATGATTTTTCATAGGTGTTGGTTTGTCTTGTCGGGGACGCTTATTCTGCTCCCCGCCTGCGATGTCATGTGGCCTTCACTGACCGGCGAGGAACCGGCGGGCACCCCGCCAACGCCAAGGGTTTCACAATCGCCTGCCTTGCCACAAGCGCGGCCAATCCAGCCGCAACCGCTATCGCTGCCGGCGGCTCCCTCCGTCGCCACCGTCCCTGGCGTCAACCCGCCACCGCGGCTTGGCGACACCGACTTCCAACCACCAGGCGTCACCCCCGGCGCCTCGACGGGGACCTTCGTTGGCAAGAAAGTGGAAGAACTGCGCGAAGAGTTGAAGGCATTGATGGACTCCGTTTCCCAGCACAATTCAGAGCTCCAGCAGTTGCGCGCCAGGATGGTCCAGGATTCGCAACGCTATCACGGCACCATCGCGGCGGTGAATACGCGCCTGCAGGTGGGCACCACGCCCGGCAACCCGATCCTGGTGCGGAAGTACAACAGCGCCCAGGCCGATCTCGACCGCATCAGCGCCGATATCGGCGAGATGAACAAGCTGGCCACCGCGGCGACGGGGGATTCCACCATGTCGGCCTTCCTTTCGGAATCGACCCGCGCCGCTTTCGGCGTTTCCGGCGCCATCGACGATGACCATAGGCAACTGGCCATCCTCGAGGACGAAGTCAACCGCACCGTCGTCCTCATCGAGCGTCTGCTCAAGGAAGTCTCCGACGACGTCCGCCGCCAGACCAACTACGTGGCTTCCGAGCGCCGCAACCTCAACGTGCTTGCCGCCGGCGTCAAGGGCGGCGAAATTTTCGGCTCCAGTCTGATCACCCATGTGGCGGCCGCCGGCAGCGGTCCGCCGGAGGCGGCGCGGCCGACCGACACCAGCGGCCGGCGTGCCCTGGTGGTGATTCGTTTCGATCGCGCCAACGTCCCCTATCAACAAGCCCTTTATGCCGCCGTCAGCCGGGTCCTGGAACGTCGGCCCAACGCCATCTTCGATTTGGTCGCGGTCGCTCCCAGCGGCGGCGGCCCGGCGAGGGTGGCGTTGAATTCCACCAAGTCCCGGCGTCTCGCCGAGGACGTGCTGCGTTCGCTGGTCGAAATGGGACTGCCGCCGACACGGGTCGCCGTATCCGGCAAAACCAGCGGCGGCGCCAAAACCAACGAAGTCCATCTTTACTTGCGCTAGTACACCCCGGCGGGATTCCTGACCCCATACGATCGCTTTTCCCGCTCTCCCGGTAGGAGCGGACGCGCCGGCGATGCGGGTACATCGTCAAGCGTTCTCGACGCCCCGGGAGAGCGGGAAAAGCGACCCGGAGGGCGGGCTTCCGAGCTTCTCGGACGGCGTTGCGCGGCGCTTGTGATGGATTGACATCACGGCGCGCCACGCGCCTAGCCGGGAAACTCGGAAGCCCGTCGTATGGGGTCAGGAATCCCGCCGGGGTGTACTAGTGGCCTTTTCCGGCTCGGCTTTCGTTGCCCCGGAGGCGCCGCCTCTTGCGCCCGCCCGGGCGAGCGCTCCATAATCTTCCGCCATGACCGACGCCAACACAGCCGTGGCCGCCCGCCTCCGGCAGGGGATATCGATCCTGCTGGCGGTTTGCCTTGGCCTGGCGCTTCCGGCCGCCGCCGCCGCCCCCCGGCTTGACGGCATTTCCCTGCCGCCGGGTTTCAAGATCAGCATATACGCGCGCGTCCCCGGCGCCAGATCGATGGCGGTGGCGGCGGAGTTGGGGGTGGTTTTCGTCGGCACCCGCGCCGATTCCATTTATGCCGTCGTCGATGCCGACGGCGACCGGCGCGCCGACAAGGTGGTCAAGGTGAAGGCCGGCCTGCATGTTCCCAACGGCATCGCCTGGCGGGACGGATACCTCTACGTAGCCGAGCAGCACCGCGTCGTCCGCTTCCCGGCCGCCGACCTGCGAACGCTGGCCCGGGCCCCTCCGCAAGTCCTTTTCGACGGGTTGCCCGACAGTCCTTGGCATGGCTGGCGCTATGCCGCTTTCGGAGCCGACGGCAAGCTTTACGTGGCGGTCGGCTCGCCCTGCAACATCTGCGAGGTCTCGGGTTTGGAGGGCACCATCATCCGCCTCGACCCGGCCGGCGGCGAGATGGAGGTCTATGCCGGCGGCATCCGCAACTCGGTCGGCATGGACTTCCATCCCGCCACCGGCGAGCTTCATTTCACCGATAACGGCGCCGATAATATGGGCGACGACGTGCCGCCGGACGAACTCAACCGCGCGCCAGGGCCGGGACTCGATTTCGGATTTCCCTTTTATGGCGGCGGCGACGCCCGCATCGGCGCCTTCAAGGACCGGAAACCGCCGCCGACGACGACCATGCCCGAAATCCGCTTCGCCGCCCATGTCGCCGCCTTGGGCATTCATTTTTACGGCGGCGCCATGTTCCCAGAGGCTTACCGGAACGATGCCTTCGTCGCCCAGCACGGCTCCTGGAACCGGACCATTCCCGACGGTTACCGGGTGGTGCGGGTGAAATTCGACCGGCAAGGCCACGCCTTGTCCCACGAACGCTTCGCCGAGGGCTGGCTGGTCAAGGGCAAGGCCTGGGGCCGGCCGGTCGACGTCAAGGAGCTTGCCGACGGCTCGCTGCTGGTTTCCGACGACCGCCTGGGGGCGATCTACCGGATCACCTACCGGGGACGGTGAAGGACGCTGGCATCAAACCGCGACGTTGTCGATGAGCCGGGTTTGGCCCAGCCAGACGGCGGCGAGCACCCGCCCGGGGCGCGGTTTGCCGTCCCATGGCGCCAGCGTTTCGGCGTCGCGAAGGGCGATGTAATCGACCCTGGCGAAACCGGCGTCCAAGAGATTTTTCCCGGCCCAATTTTCCAGATCGGCGATATCCGTCTCCTTGGCGGCGCGTTCGGCCACCGCCGACAAGGTCGCAAAAAGCGCCGGCGCGCGGGCGCGCTGGTCTTTGGTCAGATAGGCGTTGCGCGAAGAGAGCGCCAGTCCGTCGGCCTCGCGCACCGTCGGCGCCGCCTCGATTTCGACCGGGATGTCGAGATCCCCGACCAGGCGTTTGATGATCAGCAGCTGCTGGTAGTCCTTTTCGCCGAAAAAAGCCCTGTCGGCGCCGGCCTGCAGCAAGAGCTTGGCGACCACCGTCGCCACGCCGTCGAAAAATCCGGGGCGGGATTGTCCCTCCAGGATGTCGCCCAAGCCCGGCACCGAAACCTTGGCCATGAACCCATCGGGATAAATTTCCTCCTTCTTCGGGGCGAACAACAGATGCGCGCCGAGCGCCGCCAGCTTGGCGGCGTCGGCGGCCTCGCCGCGGGGATAGACATCGAAGTCCTCGCCCGGCCCGAACTGTTTGGGGTTGACGAAAAGGCTGACGACGGTGCGCCCCGTCTTGGCCAGGGAACGGCGAACCAAGCTGAGGTGCCCGTCATGCAAAGCCCCCATGGTCGGCACCAGTCCGACGCTTTCGCCGCCGGCTCGCCAGGCCGCGACAACGGCGCGAAGGTCGGCGACGCGGCGCACGATCTTCAGGGGCACGCCAGCCGCCATGACTATCCCTTGCCTTTTTCCTTTTTCTTCTTCACCCCGAAACAGTGTTCCGGTCCGGGAAAGCGGCCGGCCCGCACGTCCCCGGCGTAAGCCCTGGCCGCCGCGGAGATTTGCCGGCCCAGTTCGGCGTAGCGTTTGACGAACCTGGGGGTGAATTCGGAGAACAGCCCGATGATGTCCTCGGTGACCAAAATCTGTCCGTCGCAGGCGGGCGACGCGCCGATGCCGATGGTCGGCACGGGCACGGCCTTGGTGATCTTGCGGGCCAAGGGTTCGACGGTTCCCTCGATGACGATGGCGAAAGCGCCGGCCTCGGCCACCGCCTTGGCGTCGGCGAGGATGCGCCCGGCCTCCTCGGCATCCTTGCCGTGGCAACGGTAGCCGCCGGCTATGTGGACCGATTGCGGCATGAGCCCGACATGGCCCATGACCGGAATGCCGCGCCGGGTCAGGAAACGGATGGTCTCCGCCATGTCGGCGCCGCCTTCCAGCTTGATCCCGGCGCAGCCCGTCTCCATCATCACCCGCGAACACGACCGGAAGGCCGCCTGGGGTGATTCCTGGTAGCTGCCGAAGGGCATGTCGACGATCACCAAGGCCCTTTCGGCACCCCGCGTCACGGCTGAACCATGGGCGATCATCATCTCCAGGGTCACGCCGATGGTGGTGCCCAGGCCATAGAGCACCATGCCCACGGAATCGCCGACCAAGAGAAGGTCCACATGCTCGTCCAGCAGTTTCGCCGTCAACGAGGTGTAGGCGGTCAGGCAGACGATCGGGACATCGCCTTTTCGCGCTCTCAGCCCGGCAACCGTGACCGCTTGTTTGGCGGCCGCTGCCTTCATATCCAAGCCCCCCTCCCTGCCTTTCCGAACGTCGCCAGCATACACCATGCCGAGACCGGCCGGCGGGGAATATTCGCCTCGTTTTTGCCGGCTTGGCGCCGCCCCCGGCATACTGTTGGCGGGGTTCGAGCTTGTGAATCCCGGGGAAAAGGAGAAATCCTGGCAATAAGAGGGGCTTTCCGGGCCGATCGCATGTGGATAAATATGGGGACGGCGGGGGGAACAAATAGAATAGCCTAAGTCATTGAATACCTTATACTGTTTTTGTTACTCAAAGAATCCGGTCCGGTTCGCGCCGGCGCTTGGCGGCGGCGGCCCGTGGGAGGTTTTGTAACCATGGCTGAGAACGCAAAGCTACCCTTCCCGGATATGGCCGAGCCGCTGTATTCGACCGGCATCTTGCCGTCGCAGGAAATCCGCAAACTCATCCACAACCATGAGATCGAGGCGACGCAAGAGATAACGAAAGAGCAGGTTCAGCCGGCCAGCATCGATCTTAGGCTTGGCGCCACCGCCTACCGGGTCAGGGCCAGTTTTCTTCCCGGCGCGGAATCGAAAGTGAGCGACAAAATCGCTGCCCTCGGCATGCATGAAGTGGATATCAGCAATGGCGCCGTCCTGGAAAAGGGCTGTGTTTACATCGTTTCCCTGATGGAAAGCCTGAAGCTGCGCAAACGCACCTCGGCCATCGCCAATCCGAAAAGCTCGACCGGCAGGCTGGACGTTTTCACCCGCCTGATCACCGACCATGCCGTTTCCTTCGACCTGGTCAAAGAAGCTTACAAAGGCCCCCTTTACGCCGAGATTTCGCCGCGCGCGTTCAGCATCGTTGTCCGTGAAGGCATGCGGCTGAACCAGTTGCGCTTGCGGCGCGGCAACCCCGCCGCCAGTGACAAGGCGATGCGGCGGTTGCACGAGGAGGTCCGCCTTGTCGATGTCGAGCCCGGACAGGAAAACATCTCGAAGGGGGTGGCCATCACCGTTGACTTGCGCGGCGGCGATTCCGGTATGGTCGGCTACAAGGCAAGGGTACATACCGGACTCATCGACCTCGACAAGGTCGGCCACTACGACCCGATGGAATTCTGGGAGCCGGTGCGAGCGGCGAGAACCGGCGGCATCATCCTCAATCCCGGCGATTTCTATATCCTGGCGTCGCGGGAAGCGGTGACGGTGCCGCCCAAGCACGCCGCCGAGATGGTGGCCTATGACACCCTGGTCGGAGAATTCCGCGTCCACTACGCGGGCTTTTTCGACCCCGGCTTTGGCTATTCCGAGACCGGCGACGCCGCCAGCCACGCCGTTCTCGAGGTCAGGTCGCACGAGGTTCCGTTCACCATCGAGGACGGACAAGTCGTCGGCCGATTGCTGTATGAAAGGCTGACCGCCGTTCCCGACAAGATTTACGGGAACGCAATCGGCTCCAGCTACCAAAGGCAAGGCCTGGCGCTGGCCAAGCAGTTCAAAAGATCATAGAGCGGACCTAAGATTGATGAATCGCTTTATCGATTCCAATCAATCTGGATTTGCTCTCTCATGTCCGATTTCAAGGTACCGGACAGAGTTTTCCGTCCACCGGCTTGGCCGGTGTCGATGTTTCAGTGTAGCCGACGCGCACGGCTGGAGGCGAGACCATCGTAACGACGGT
>Ga0187833_10000979_pt1 | contig 33572 bp, 34 predicted proteins | sample ETNtaG_37_FD_167968 | JGI IMG/M metagenome (GOLD analysis project Ga0187833, IMG submission 167968) | Marine microbial and viral communities from oxygen minimum zone, Eastern Pacific Ocean - ETNP2014_SV_400_PacBio MetaG (Illumina Assembly) | ecosystem: Environmental > Aquatic > Marine > Hypoxic...
ATTATGTAAAAAGTGGTTTAGACCAAGCAATTTCTAGAGGCCTAGCCTATGCTCCTTATAGTGATTTAATTTGGTGTGAAACTGCTAAACCTGACTTAAAAGAAGCAAAAACTTTTGCAGAAGCCATTCATAATAAATTTCCAGGTAAACTATTAGCTTACAATTGTTCGCCATCATTTAACTGGAAGAAAAATTTATCAGATAAAGAAATTGAAATATTTCAAAAAGAGATCGGTAATATGGGGTACAAATTTCAATTCATAACTTTAGCAGGATTTCATGCCCAAAATTATGCTATTTTCGACTTAGCAAAAAAATATAAACAATATGGAATGCCAGCCTATTCCAGACTGCAACAACAAGAATTTGATAGTGAAAAAGAGGGTTATACTGCCACCAAGCATCAAAGAGAAGTTGGAACCACATACTTCGATGCTATATCAAATGCTATTTCATCTGGAGAAAGTTCTACTACCGCAATGAAGGATTCCACTGAAACTGATCAGTTTTAATTTTTATTTAAATATAAGGGTTCAATACTAGATTAGGTTTTTTGCTACATTTTTTAATCTTTTAAAAAATGAGAAAATAATTTGAGGTTCTGCCAGTAAACCTAGACTAAAACTTAATCCTGATGCATTTAAAGTACCTATTCCAAATGTCTTGACAAATTTTGAAAAATTTTTCTTATCAGATTCAAAACATCCATTAACCGTTAATGTATCAAATCCAAATTCATTTTTAAAAATAAAGGCAAGAGATTGACTGTGCATTGAAACATCGGGATCAGAATTCTCCAATTCTACCAAACCTTTGAAAATAGAATAATTATAACTTTTGTTGTGATCGTATAATTTAATATTAATAGTTTGAAAAAAATTCATTATTTTAATTTTATGTAATAAAAATATTAAGAATTTTGAATTTTTCTTTAAAATTCTTCTATTGTAGACTTCGCATTCAGTTTTTAGATCTTCGAAGCTAACACTTTTTTCATAACTATCTTTTGGTTTTGAACTTATATTATTGATTGTATCTTTCCAAAAATCTAAGGATGCTTGATTCTGTTTTAAATTATTCATTTCTTGAACTTCTTTTGGAGCTAAAATAACAGTGTTAAATTTTTTATTTAAAAATTTCTTTATAACTTTTTCTGGAGTGTTTATTGAATCGTTCATATAAGAATTTAATTCATTAGAAAAATATACAAAATTTGCAAAGGGAATTAATGTTTTGCAATTTAATATAGTTGCTTGTTTGTCTAAAGCTTCTAATTTTTCCTTTGCAGCCTTTTCTCTGTAAATCTTATTGCTTGCACCACCCTTCCAAGCTGCATAACTATATTGGGAAAGAACTACATCAAAATCTCCATTTTTTTTTCGAAATTTTTTTATTTCATCCTCTTCTCTCATGGGACAATCGTTTAGGTTTAAGATTTTAAAATCTGGTGTTTTTATTATTAGCGAGGAATCATAAAAATCATGTTTTGTCATTTGAACTTGCACATCATCACTAAGATTTATTTTTTCATTTTCATTAAGTTCTCTAACTTTGTAACCGTTTTTCCTTAAAAAATTTACAACTCTTTTGTCTTGTGTATTTTGAAATAAAAACTCAACTTTTCTATCTATTAGAATATTTTTAATATTTTTATTTTTTAAAAAAACAGGTCTGAAATGATCGGGATGTTCGTGTGAAATATAAATATGAGTAATTTTTTTTAATACATCAGTTATTTCATTATCTTGAAGTTCATGCATCAATCTCCATCCATCCTGAAATGCTGTACCACTGAACCAAGGATCTGACAATATTGATATGTCTTTATACAAAATAATTACCGAGGCGTGATTAACAAATTCTATAGTCGGAGATTTCATACTATTCTATCATAACAAAATGAAGTGTTACTTTATTTGATTTTTATCAATAAATTTTATTATATAATCTTTAACCAGAATTCGCAACGTTAATGCAAATTTTTTGATTTTTCATGATTTTATTTTTTATAAATTAATTTTAACAATTATTAATAAATGATACAAAGCTAATTAACTGATTTGAAAAATATGAATTCTCAAATTTTAACAAAAGTTAATTGTTTTATAAAAAATAGATTAATGGAGTTACTAGGGTTTGTGTTGGTGTTTATTGGCATTTTTCTTCTAGCATCAATTGTTAGTTATTCTCCGAGTGATCCTAATTTCATTTATTATCCGGAAAACACAGAAATTAAGAATATTGGAGGATTTTATGGTAGCGTTATATCAGATTTTTTACTTCAGTCTTTGGGATTAATTTCTTTTTTTCTTGTTTTTAATTTTTTTTGTTGGGGACTAATAATTATTATTAAAAAAAAAATAAGTAATTTTGTAACGAAAATTTTTTTTACATTTGTCTATATGATTTTGGGAGCAACGGTTTTAAATACTTTTTTCAATGATTCGTTCTGGCTGATTGATAATGGAAATGGTGGATTTGTTGGACGCGAAATTAAAGAAAATATCTATTACTTCACTCCTTTAATTGAAAATCAATATGTAATTTACAGTTTAAGTTTATTAACAATTGTTTTTTTTATACTAAGCCTAAGCATGAAACCAAATGAAATTACAATAATTCTACTGCTTCCTTTTGCAATAATAAAAAAGATGGCAAGTTTATTTAACAAAAGTAAAAAAAATACTAATGTTAATACAGATATTTCAAATGTTCATTTGGAACAACAAAATTATGAAAAAAATACTCCTGAAGAAAAACAACCAATTTTACCTTTTTCAAAAAAAAAAGAAGTCAAAGGTGCTAAAAATATTTTTTATTTACCAACGAAAAATTTTTTAGAAAAAAATCCTGATTTAAAAAATAGAAAAAATATTGATGATTCGGAATTGACCAAAAATTCTGAATTTTTAGAAAAAATTTTACTTGATTTTGGTGTTGATGGTAAAATTAAAAGAATTAATTGTGGACCAGTTGTAACTTTATATGAATTTGAACCCGCCTCAGGAATAAAAGTAGCAAAAATAGTAAATTTAGCAGATGATATAGCAAGACATACTAGTTCGATTTCGGCAAGAGTGGCAACGATACCCGGTAAAAATACAATTGGTATAGAAATTCCTAATTCTAAAAGGGAAAATGTATTTTTGAATGAAATTATTGCAGATGAAAAATTTTATAAAAAGGAAATAAAATTACCAATAGCCCTGGGTAAAAGTATTTCCGGCGCCCCTATTATTGGTGATCTTTTTGCCATGCCTCATTTGCTAATAGCTGGAACCACTGGATCGGGAAAATCTGTGTGTATTAACACTATAATATTATCCTTGCTTTATAAATACACTCCTGAAAAATGTAATCTAATTCTAATTGATCCAAAAATGTTGGAATTGTCAGCTTATGAAGGAATCCCGCATTTACTTTGCCCCGTCATCACTGAATCTAGAAAAGCTACAGCCGCACTCGGCTGGGCAGTAAAAGAAATGGAAAGCAGATACAAATTAATGACGCACGTAGGTGTAAAAAATATAGATGGTTATAATTCTAAACATAAAAAACATATGCCTTACATTGTAGTTGTAGTCGATGAAATGTCAGACTTAATGTTAATAGCTGGAAAGGAAATAGAAAATTATATTCAAAGGTTATCACAGATGGCAAGGGCTGCAGGAATTCATATAATCATGGCAACACAAAGACCAAGCGTCGACGTCATAACTGGTACCATTAAGGCAAATTTCCCAACACGAATTTCATTTCAAGTAAGTTCTAAAATTGATAGCAGAACAATTTTGGGAGAGCAGGGAGCTGAACAATTATTAGGTAAAGGCGATATGTTATTTATGTCCGCAGCTAATAGAATTGTAAGAATTCATGGTCCTTATGTGTCGGAATCTGAAACAGAAAAAGTAAACAGTTTTTTAAGATCCCAAGGAAAACCTAACTATATTGATGAAATTACAGTAATTAAGGATGAAACAGACAATCGTGAAAATATTGATGGTGAAAAAGATGAATTATATTCTAAAGCAGTTAATATTATTAAAGCAGAAGGAAAGGCATCCACAAGTTTTTTGCAAAGAAAATTGCAAATTGGATACAATAGAGCAGCAAGAATTATGGAGACAATGGAAAAAGAAGGTATTGTGGGTCAAGCCAATCACGTAGGTAAAAGAGAAATTTTATAGGTTCGGCTTGATAAAAAAATTATTTTTTCTTTTCAATATTTTTTTCATAAACTTATTTCTTATAAGTGTCGCCTTTGCAGATTTACAAAAAAATCTTATTAGAAAATTAACAGCAACTCAGACCTTATCTTTTAATTTTAAACAGAAAATTGCAGATAAAGAAGAAATAGGAAATTGTTTTATTAAATATCCCCTCTTAATGAAATGTAATTATCAAAATTTAAAACAGAAAACCATAATTTCCAACGGAAAAAAAGTAGCAGTTATTAAAAAAAAATATAAAAAAATTTATTCTTATCCTATAAAGTCAACTCCACTTTTTTTTATTTTAAAAAAAGATAAAATTATAAATTTGGTAAGAAAAACTCAACCAATTGAAGTAAACTCGAGCTTGATTAAATTTGAATTTATTGACAAAAAAACAAACAAAGTAAAAATATTTTTTGATAAAAATTCATTGGAATTTAAAGGTTGGGAAACAAAAGATGCCTATTCTAATAATGTTAGCTTTATAATTGATAATTTAAAAACCAATAATCAAATTATGGATGATTTTTTTAAAATTCCAAAAGAAGAAGATCTCTAGAACACCATTTTGCCTACTTTTTCACCTCCAAAAATATGGAAATGTAAATGTGGAACTTCTTGTCCGCCATTTTCTCCAACATTAACCAAAGATCTATAGCCTCCTCCCTTGACCTCATCAGAAACTCCAATCTCCTTTGCTACTATACCTATTCCCTTTATTAGACCTGAAATTTCTTTTTCAGATGCTTTTGACGAAAAATCATCCAAATTTACATATTCACCTTTAGGGATAACAAGAGCATGCACTTTTTTTTGTGGATTAATATCATGAAAGGCAAAAACATATTTATCTTCATAAATTTTTTTGCAAGGAATTTCCCCTCTTAAAATTTTGGCAAAAATATTATTTTTATCATAAATCATATTTTCCTACTTTTTTTTTCTTCGAATCCTGAAATACCTTCTCTTTTTTTAAGTTCAGCTATTATATCATCGATATTTACACCGGCAGACTCCAAAGTAACTAACAGATGGTAAATAACATCTGCTGCTTCATGCACTGTATTTTTTTTAGTTTTAATTGCATCTTCAAGTTCAAACACTTCTTCTTTAAGTTTATGTAAGCAATAATCACTTCCTTTAGATAATAATAAAGATGTATATGACAATTTTACGTCACTTCCTTTCCTTGATTTAATTGTTCTTACAAGCTTTTCAATAGCGTCTGACATGATTAAATTCTAACAGGTATACCTTTAGAGTCCAAATACTGCTTAGCTTCCAATATTGAATGTTCTCCAAAATGAAATATTGAAGCAGCTAGAACTGCGCTTGCTTTTCCTATTTTAAATCCCTGGTACAAGTGTTCCAAATTACCCACACCTCCGGAAGCTATAACCGGTATATTGACAAGATTCGATACTTTTTTTGTAAGATCTAAATCATATCCTTTTTTTGTTCCATCCCTATCCATTGAAGTAAGTAGTATTTCGCCGGCTCCTAAAGATTCCATTTTTGTTACAAAATTTAGCACGTCTTTGCCAGTAGCTTTTCTGCCTCCGTGAGTAAAAACTTCCCATTTATCATTGTTAACTTTTTTCGCATCAACAGCCACAACGATACATTGTGCACCAAATTTTTCTGCAGCTTCTTCAATCAAATTTTCATTAATTGCGGCTGCAGTATTTATTGAAACCTTGTCAGCGCCAGCAAGTAACAAATTACTTATATCTTCTATGCTGCGTACTCCACCTCCCACGGTTAAAGGAACAAAACATTTTTTTGTCGTTTTTCTTACTACTTCCAATATAATATTTCTATTTTCATGTGAGGCCGTAATATCCAAGAAACAAATTTCATCTGCGCCATTATCATTATATATTTTTGCTTGTTCAACAGGGTCTCCAGCATCGATTAAATTGATAAAATTAATTCCTTTAACCACTCTTCCATTATTAATATCTAAGCAGGGTATAACTCTTTTTTTTAACATTTAAATTATTTTACTAAGTTCCTTAATATTAATATTGCCATCATAAATTGCCTTACCCACAATAATACCTTCGATGTTTTGAAAATTTTTTTTTTTTATACTTATAACATCGTTAATAGATGAAACTCCCCCTGAAATCACAATAGGAATTTTAGTTATATTAGAAAAATTTAGTGTTTCCTTTAGATTGGGACCTGTTTTGGTGCCATCTTTATTAATATCTGTATAAATTATTCTTGAAACATTCGTATGTTCTAGTTTTTTAATAAAATTAATAGCCAAAATATCAGTCTGTTTTTCCCAACCTGATAATGCGATATATCCATTACGGACGTCTATAGATAATGCAATTTTATTATTAAATTTATCACAGGCGGTTTTTAAAAATTTAATATTTTCTATAGCAGCAGTACCTACTATTACTTTATCAACGCCGAAATCCAGCAACTTTTTTATATAATCTAGTGATCTAACTCCTCCTCCAACTTGAATTTTAATTTTGTTAATTTTACTTATTTCTTTAATAATATTTTCATTAATAGGATTTTCTTCCAACGCTCCATCTAAATCTACTATGTGAATATTTTGGAAACCTAAATGAAAAAATTCCGTTGCTTGATCTAAAGGAGATTTTTTATATTTTGTAACTTTATTAAAATCTCCTTTTAAAAGCCTTACGCATTTTCCTCCCTTGATATCTATCGCAGGGAATATGATCATTTTCTAGTTTACAGTTTTCCTTTAGTTGAAGGAATTCTATGTTTAATTCTTTTATCAATTTCCAGAGCTTGTCTTAACGAACGCGCAAGTCCTTTGTAGCAAGATTCAACAATATGGTGACTATTATCACCATATATATTTTCTACGTGGAGAGTGATGCCAGCTGACTGTGAAAAAGCTTGAAACCATTCTTTAAAAAGCTCCGTGTCCATTTCTCCTAATTTTTCTATTTTTAGTTTTGCCTTCCAAATTAAATACGGTCTGTTTGAAACATCTATTGTTACACGAGTTAGTGTTTCATCCATAGGAATTAAAGCATGACCGTATCTTTTTATTCCTTTTGTTGAACCTATTGCTTTTTTAATACATTCACCTACAGCAATTCCTGTATCTTCTGTTGTATGATGCAAATCAATATGCACATCTCCTTTGGCTGCAATTTTTAAATCAATCAAAGAATGTTTGGATAATTGTTCCAACATATGATTTAAAAAACCTATTTTGGTGTCTATTTTATAAGAACCGTTACCATCTAGATTTACTTCAACGCTGATGCTGGTCTCCTTAGTCTTTCTATATGTTTTAGCTTTTCTTGCCATGTCGCACTTCTATAGTAACAGGGTATATAAGTAATTCGAGAATATATCAATAATATGAACTTTTAGACTTGAAGATACCAAATAAATCTCCACATAGAATATTGCTATGAATAATACTTCAAATTGGCATGGAACTACAATTGTCTTGATCAGAAAAGGCAAAGATGTTGTTGTGGCTGGAGACGGCCAAGTAAGTCTCGGCAATACGGTAATCAAGAGTACTGCCAAAAAAGTTCGTAAAATTGAAAAAAGAAATGTCATAGCTGGTTTTGCAGGATCAACTGCTGATGCTTTAACTTTATTTGAAAGATTAGAAGCTAAGTTAGAAAAACACGCAGGTAATCTTACAAGAGCTGCTGTTGAGTTAGCAAAAGATTGGCGAACAGATAAATATTTAAGAAGATTGGAAGCTTTAATGGCAATAGCCGATAAAGAAAAAAGTTTTATAATTTCTGGTACAGGAGATGTTCTTGAACCTGAAGAAGGAATTATTGGCATAGGATCTGGTGGAAATTATGCTTTAGCTGCAGCAAAAGTATTAATGGATACTAAAATGTCCGCGGAAGAGATTGCAAAAAAATCAATTCAAGTTGCATCTGAAATATGCGTATTTACTAATAATAATATAACCTTAGAAAAAATTTAGTTAGATGAAACAAAAAACAAATGTGACTCCATTACAAAAAATTGAATCTTTGGATGAAAAAAATGATAAATCTATAGTTTCATCTTTGTCTCCAAGAGAGATAGTTTCAGAATTGGATCGATATGTAATTGGTCAAAAAGCAGCAAAGAGAGCTGTGGCGATTGCTTTAAGAAATAGGTGGAGAAGACAAGCGCTGGAAGATGATATGAAAGATGAAGTATTACCAAAAAATATTCTTATGATAGGTCCTACGGGTGTAGGAAAAACAGAAATATCAAGAAGACTTTCTAAATTGGCTGAGGCTCCTTTTATAAAAGTTGAAGCTACAAGATTTACAGAAGTTGGTTACGTGGGTAGAGACGTGGAACAAATAATTAGAGATCTACTTGAAATTGCAATAGCTATTGAAAAAGAAAAAATGAGAAAAGAAGTGCACGCAAAAGCTCAGCAAGCAGCTGAGGAAAGAGTGCTTAATGCACTTGTTGGAAACAGAGCTAGCGTTGCTACTAGAGAAAGTTTTAGAAAAAGATTAAGAAATGGAGATCTTGATAATAATGAAATTGAAATTGAAATAAGCGATGCACCAAATCTACCAAGTTTTGAAATCCCAGGAATGCCAGGAGCTAATGTTGGAATGATAAATATATCTGAAATGCTAGGCAAAAATATTAAAAAAGGTAAAAAGAAAAGAATGTCAGTAAAAGAATCTCATGAAATCTTAATTGCAGAAGAATCTGATAAAATGATCGAACAGGATACGATTATAAAATCCGCAAAAATTTCAACTGAAAATAATGGAATTGTTTTTTTAGATGAAATTGACAAAGTATCAGCAAGAGGCGATCGTATTGGAGGAGACGTTTCGAGAGAAGGGGTTCAGCGTGATTTACTTCCATTAATTGAAGGAACAACAGTTAGTACAAAACATGGTACTGTAAAAACTGATCACATATTATTTATTGCATCTGGAGCTTTTCAACTCGCAAAACCGTCAGATTTATTGCCTGAGCTTCAAGGAAGATTGCCTATTAGGGTAGAATTAAACGCTTTAACTAGCGATGATTTTAGGAGAATATTGGAAGAACCGGATAATAGTTTAATTAAACAATACACTGCACTTTTAAAAACAGAAAAAGTTACTCTTGAATTTTCAAAAGATGGAATAGAAACAATAGCAAAACTAGCAACAGAAATTAACTCTACTATAGAAAATATCGGCGCAAGAAGACTTTATACTATAATTGAAAAAGTATTAGACGAAATCAGCTTTACTGCAACAGATAGAGGCGGTGAAAAAATTATAATTGACAAAAATTACGTTACAAAAAATCTTGGTGAACTTGCAAAAGATACTGATCTGTCAAAATTTATTCTGTAAATTTTTTATTATTTTTTAAAAAAATATAAATAGCTCCTTCTCCTCCGTCTTTTAAATCTGCCCGGGATATTCTGCTAATTTTTTTATTTAAATTTTCATCATTTTTAATACATTCTGGCACCGAATATTTTAATGTGCTTAATTTTTCTGAAAGATAAGGATTATCATAAGATTTTGACCTGGATCCTTTCCCAGTTACAACTAAAAGTTTTTTATAACCGTCGTTAAAGGATTTAATTATAAATTTTTTTACTATTTCATTGGCTTTAATTAATGAAGAGCCGTGTAAATCTAATTTTTGAACTTTATTTATTTCATTATTTTTTCTTGGAAGGTCAGATTCCTTAGCACTAACATTGCCCATCTGTTTCGTAAACTCAATCCAATCTTTTTTATCTTTAGATGTAGCAAAATGCTTCTTTTTCACTATTTATTTGATGTCTCAACTAAATACCACGTTGGATCTTGACTCCACATATTTTTCGAAAATTTCCAAACGTCATTAACAGTTTTTATTATATCCGGATTTCCTTCAACTATTTTATTATTTTTATCCTTTACGCAGGTTATTATTTCACTAACAAAATTTACAGTTATTTTGTAAATATTTTCAATTTTTTTAAGTTCTAATATTTTTGAAGATTTTACTCCTATAAAAGTAGTTTCGTACTTAAGTTCTTTTTTCTTTCTTTCGTCTATGACTTGTGAAAAATCATTAAACAAATTTTTTCCTAACAAACTTTTTAATGATTTTTTATCTCCTTCTATAAAGGAAGTAATTATTTGTTCATAAGCAATATTTGCACCTTTTAAAAATTGTTTTTTTACTTCTTCTTCTACATTTCCCGTTTTAATAGCTTCGTTATTTTCTATATCTTTAAGAATTTCCATCCCTTTGGGGAAATGTCTGCTCATTGGCTTTCTTTGATGACCAGTTTTTCTTCCCAATATATTTCTAAGTCTCAAAATTATGAAACCCGCAAACATAGCTAATAAAATTATATCTATGAACCCAAATTGATTGCTCATGTGTTTTTTGATTATAATACCTAAATCATATAGTATGCAAACACAATCAGAAAAACAAATGAATGCTATAATTCTTTTTATAATCTGCATCCCTTTAATAGAAGTTTATTTAATGATTAAAGTTGGGAGTATGATTGGCGCCTTTAATGCAATTTTCTTAATTTTCTTTACAGCAATAACAGGAGTGTATTTTGCAAGATTAGCAGGTTTAAGTGAGATCAGATCAGGTTTTAATCAATTAATAAAAGAAAAAATTCCAATTTATGAAATTATATCGGGAGCGACTTTGGCCTTTGCGGCATTACTGCTTATCATTCCAGGATTTTTAACCGATTTAATTGGTTTACTATTAATAATACCCGTAACAAGAAAATATTTTATTACATCTATGACTTATAAATATAAAAATAAAAAAACAAATAATAATGAAAATATCATCGAAGGAAGTATTGATGAAACTCAACAAAACCACGATAACAAGGATAGTTAGATGAATTATAAAATTATATCAAAGTTTATAAAAGATGTATCTTTCGAAATACCAAATGCTCAAACTTATGTTATGCTAGAAAAAGAAATTTTAAATTATAATTTGAATTTTGATATTAAAAGTAAACCATATAAAGAAAACATAATTGAAATTAGCACTATTTTAAGACTTGCTCCTAATCAAAATGTTAAACATAAAATGTTAACTGAAATTAATTTAACTACTTTAGTTTCTATAGAAGAAAAAAGCAAAGAAGAATTAGAAAAAATTATTTTAATAAAAATTCCTACAGAAGTTTATCCTACTTTATATGAAACTTTTATTTATTTATTTAAGCAAGCGGGCATAAAGGATATCAATATAGAAAAACGTGTTGATTTTGAAAAAATGTATAATGAAAAGAAAAAAAGTTAATTATAGTTGTTTTTTGGTAACTGTAATTGTAGATACTTTTTGTGAAGCTTTAATTCGTCATCGCTAAGTTTAGCTATTTTTCTTAACATATTGTTATTTTTTCTAGTATTATAACTAAATTTTAAATCAGCAACCCCACTACTTTTCAAATCTAATTTTGGTTCTTTCTGATCCAGCAGATTAACATAAACCTCTTTTAATAAATAACAGTCACCCAAAGCACTATGTTTTTCTCTTTTTGAATTATCTATATTAAAACGCTTACAGAGGGCATCTAGTGAGTTTTGAGATCCTGGATATTTTGAACGGGCCATTTCCAAAGTGTCAATCACATTTTTTTTATCAATGTTTTTTTTATTTATGAATTTCAATTCATAGTTTAAAAAAGATAAATCAAAAGAAGCATTATGAATTATTATTTTTTTATCTTTAATAAAATTCAAAAAATCTTCTGATATTTCAGAAAAAATTTTTTTATCTGACAAAAATTCATCTGAATACCCATGAATCTTGTATGCTGCTTCAGAAACTGCTCTTTCTGGATTAATATATTCATGAAATATTTTGTTTGTGGAAATTTGATTATCTAATTCAACACAACAAATTTCCACTATTCTGTGCTTCTCAGTAGTTGATAATCCTGTCGTTTCTGTATCAAGTATAACTTCAAGCATTTAATAAAATTTTTTCCATTACTTTTTTAACATTTTTTTTAATGTAATTGTTCCTAAAATTATTTTTTATTATAAAATTTGATCGTTTTTTTTTTAATTCTACGGGAAGTTGAAATTTTTTAATTCTTTTTATAATTTTTAAATTAGTATTAGGTCTTTTTTGTAATCGTTTGGTAATTTCCTTTTTTCTAGCATCTATAAAAATTAAAATATCATTTTTTCTATTTATTTTATTTTCCATTAATAAAGGAATATCTAAAACAACAAACTTCTTGCGTTTATTTCTTTTAATAAAATTATTCATATGTAATTGAACTTCCGGATGTATAATTTTAATAATTTTTTTAAGATTATTATGATCGTCAATAATTGCCTCGGATAGTTTGTTTTTTTTAATAGGAAAAGAACTTATGTAATTAGGTAGTGCTTTTTTTAGATTATTATAACATCTTCTGCTTTTTTTATATAATTTGGCAACTTCAGCATCAGCATTAAAAACTGGATAGCCAAATAATTTTGCTACATAACTTTTCCCAGAACCAATATCGCCAACAACCGCAAGTCTGATCATTTTTCTAATAATTTGTTATGTACTTTTGGCAGAATATTATGCCAAATTTTGAATGCTAATTGAGCCTGATAAATAAACATCATCTTTCCATTTTCAACTTGATTGCCAAATTGTTTTGCCTTTATAAGAAAGTTCGTTTTTTTTGGATTATAAATAACATCATAAAATAATTTATTTGAGCCGATGCCAGTATAATTCAAATTTATTTGATCAGTAGTTTTTAAACCTAAGCTTGTTGCATTAATTATCATATTAAAATCAGGAGTTTCACCCCAATCTATAATTTCTAAATCGGGATAGATTTTTTTTAAATTTTCAGCCTTTTCTTTAGTTCTATTACTTAAAGTAATTTTAGCCGACCCTAATTTTCTTAAAGCTATTATAATTGAAGGAACCACGCCGCCCCCACCTAAAATAAATATTTTTTTATCTTTAACACTATAATTAATATATTTTAAGGCGTGTTCAAATCCTCCAATATCAGTATTATCCCCAACAACTTTATTGTTTTTTTTAAAAATTGTATTAACTGATTGAGCCTCTTTCGCAAGTGTAGTTAGTTGATCAAGAAAAGGAATAACCGATTTTTTAAAAGGCACCGTTATATTTATTCCATCAATTTTTCCATTTTTAACTTCAGTAATTATTCCTCTAATATCACTTTCATTAAGTTGTTTTTTATCATACACCGCATTCAAATTATTTTGCTTAATCCAGTAATTATGTAACTTAGGTGATAAAGAGTGTTCAACCGGATTTCCTATAACTAAATATTTTTTCATTTAATTGTATCTAAATATTCTTTTATTTGTTTAATCGGCAATCCCATAACAGTATCTTCATCTCCTTCTATGTTTGAAAATAAAGATCTGCCATCAGCTTCTATTTGGTAAACTCCATATGCATATAATTCTTTATTTCGTATCTTTGCTAAATACGATTTAATTTCGTCTAAATTAAGCTGTTTCATTGTTAGGGTAGAAGCATCAGTAGAATTCCATATCATAGATCCATTTTTAGAAATACACGCTGAGCTTATTAGTTGATGTTTTTTACCATTTAATTTCTGGAGAATATTAATAGCTTCTTCTCTGTTTGTGGGTTTTGAAATAAGTTCGCCGCTTAAATCTATAACACTATCCGCTCCTAATACGAATTCATTGAGTTTTTTTTCGCTAATTTTATTAGCTTTTAACTCCGCAAGATTTTTAGAAATTATTATTGGTGTTACTTTTTCTTTAAGCAAAGACTTCTTCACTGTCTCTTCGTTGATATTCGCGGGCATTACTTCACAATTAATACCATTTTGATTTAGAATCTTTTTTCTTATCTCGCTTCTTGATGCAAGAATAATATTATTAATCATTTGAGATTTAATATATCCAATATTTTTATAATAGATGCGGCTGTTTCTTCTACAGATTTTCTTGTTACATCTATAGTTGGCCAATTATATTTTTTAAATAATTTTTTTGAATTTTCTAATTCATTTAAAATTATTTTTTTATCGGTATAATCACTCGGTCTATCTTCGTGCATAGAATGAATTCTATTTCTTCTAACATCAAATAATCTTGCTACATCACAAATAAGACCAACAACACAGATTTTTTTTGAACTTTCTATTAGCTGTGTGGGTATATCTTTATTGGGAATAAGAGGAATATTTGCAACTTTATAACCCCTGTTTGCTAGATAAATCGAGGTCGGTGTTTTGCTGGTTCTGCTGGCGCCCACCAAAACCACGTCCGAATTGTTCAAATCAGATATTTTTTTTCCATCATCATGGGACATGGTAAATTGAACTGCCTCTATCCTTTTATAATAGTCTTCGTTCAAGACATGTTGACCGCTAGGTTTGTGGCTTGCTTCTTGTTTTAATAATTTTGAAAAATTAGTAATTAAATTTCCCAAAACTTCAAAACAAGGAATGTTATATTTTTTTGTTTCTTGGACCATATATTTTGCAAGGTTTTCATTTACAATTGTATATAAGATTATTATATTTTTTTCAGTTTTAGATTTGGTAATAATTTTATCTATTTGATTTTCTGTTCTTGTAAAAGAATAGTGAATAGTTTTATAATTAAAATTAGAAAATTGTGCTTTAATAGCTAAAAAAATTCTATCTAGTGTTTCGCCAGTTGAATCGGATACTTGATAAACTTGGTAAATCTTGTTCATAATTTTGTTAATAAATTATTAAGTAAATAAATATTTATTGTAATTTTTAAAATAGTTATTTTGTTAACAGAAATTAACAATAAATTAAGCAACTTATATACATTAGTAAAATATAAACAAATTATTATAATAATTAACAAAATATAATATATGTAATTAAATCAATAGTTTATAATATATATTAATAACAGGTTTTATTAATAAACTGTACACAACTAATTAATACCACTATCAACATAACCTAATAATACAACTAACTTATTTATATAATATATTAATGAAAGATACATTAAAGGAATGCATTAAAAATAAAAAAACTTCTTATACACCTATATGGTTCATGAGACAGGCCGGTAGATATTTACCAGAATTTAGAAAAATAAGAAAAAAAAATCCCAACTTTATAAATCTTTGTTTAAATACTAATTTAATTACTGATATTACACTGCAACCTTTAAATCGTTTTGATCTTGATGCAGCTATAATTTTTTCAGACATCTTAATGATTCCATATGGATTAGGACAAAAAGTAGAATTTAAAAATGGATTTGGGCCTGTCCTTGGAGATATAAATCCCAATAATATAATTAACGCAAATACAGTAGATTTTGTCCAAAAATTACTACCTGTTTATAAAGGTATAGAAAAAGTAAAAAATAATTTAAAAAACAAAGACCTAATAGGATTTGTTGGTGCCCCCTGGACATTGTTGTTGTATATGTTGAACAAAGAGTCGCCTAAAAATAATTTTGATTTTAACAAAATCAATAAAGATAAATTTTTATTTAATAGGTTATTAAAAAAAATTGAAGAAACTATATGTTTACATATTGATAAACAAATTGAGGCTGGAGCCAATATAATTCAAATTTTTGATTCATGGGCAGGTTTGTTACCTGAAAAAGAACTTTTTAACTATTGCTATATTCCAATTTTAAAAATAGTTGAACATGTTAAATCTAAAAAAATACCAGTAATTTGTTTTCCAAAAGGTATTGGTGAAAATTATGTTGATTTTTGTGAAACTGTTAAACCTGATTGTATTAGCATTGACCATGAAGTTGATCCAAAATGGATAGAGGAAAAATTAAACGGAATTCCGATACAAGGAGGATTAAATCCTAAAATATTATTAGAAGATAAAGACAAAATAAAAAAAAGCACTGAAAATTATCTTAATATATTCAAAAATTATCCCTATATATTTAATCTAGGTCACGGTGTTTTACCCGAAACAAAACCTGAAACAATAGAATATATTATTCAGATTGTCAGAGACAAAAAATAAGATGAAAAAGGCTGTTGTTTTATTTAATTTAGGAGGACCCGATAAATTAGAAAGTGTTGAACCATTTCTTTTTAATTTATTTAACGATCCAGCAATAATTAACATTCCTTCAATTTTTAGATATCCCTTGGCGAAATTAATCGCTAAAAGAAGAACTCCAATAGCAAAAAATATATATAAAGAAATTGGAAACAAATCTCCAATTCTTGAATTGACACAAAACCAAGCAAAGAATTTAGAAAATAATTTATTAGAAAATGGTGATTATAAATGTTTTGTTGTAATGAGATGTTGGTATCCACGAGCTTCTGATGTAATTAAAAAAGTTAAAGAATATAACCCTGAAGAGATAATACTTTTGCCTCTTTATCCACAATATTCAGCATCAACCTCAGGATCCTCCATTAACGAATGGAACAATTTATGTAAAAAAGAAAATTATCAGGTTAAGACTAAAACTATTTGTTGTTACCCAACAGAAAATAATTTTATAGAATCTCATATTTCACTAATAAAAAAAACTCTAAAAACAACAGAAAGTAAAAATTTTAAATTAATTTTTTCTGCTCATGGTTTACCAGAAAGTAAAATAAAAAAAGGAGACCCTTACCAATGGCATGTCGAAGAAACGGTGAAAGAAATAATGTCCAAATTAAAACAAAAAAATCTAGACTACTTGATAAGTTATCAAAGTCATGTGGGTTTTATGAAATGGATTGGACCATCTACAGATGAAATGATTATTAAATATTCCAAAGAAAAAAAAGGAATAGTTATAGTTCCAGTAGCTTTTGTTTCAGAGCACTCAGAAACGCTAGTAGAATTAGATATTGAATACAAAAAATTAGCGGAAAAAAACGGTTGTAGTTTTTATAAAAGAGTACCAGCATTAGGAATCGAGGAGAATTTTATTAAAGGACTTACAGAATTGGTTTTGCGACAAGAAACAAGAGGTAATTTTGTTTCATCAATAATATGCCCTAATCAATATATAAAATGTCCTTGTTTAGAATTATGAAAAAATTGTAATGTGTAAATGAAAATAAAATCCAAAAATTAAAAAAATGAACACATATTTATTATTCAAATCAATTCATCTCATTGCTGTTATTTCTTGGATGGTTGGGCTTTTATATTTACCAAGAATATTTGTTTATCATAGCGAGGCTATTGCAAATAACAAACCTGAAGATTTGATGTCTACTTTTAAAGTTATGGAAAGAAAACTTTTTATTTATATTATGAATCCTGCGATGATAACATCCTGGATTTTTGGTGTATTACTGATTCATACTATTGGCGTGGATAATTTTGGTTCTATTTGGCTTCAGCTTAAGTTGGTTTTTGTTATTATTTTAACCATTTACCATTTCTTTTTATTCCAGTGTTTGAGGAAATTTGCTGAAAATGCTAATATTTATTCACCTAAATTTTATAGAATAATTAATGAAATACCTACTGTTTTGTTAATAGGTATAATATTAGTTGTGATTTTTAAACCATTGTGAGACTTGAAATTTTTTAAAAAGATATTATATTCAATGTACGTTTCTTAACAATAAATAATCCACGCATGAATTTAGAAGAATTAAAAAAGAAGTCGCCTGCCGAGCTTATTTTACAAGCTGAAAAATTGGAAATAGAAAATCCAAGCACATTAAGAAAACAAGAAATTTTATTTGCAATATTAAAAAAACTTGCGCAAAAAAACGAACAAATTACCGGAGGCGGAGTACTTGAGGTTTTGCAGGATGGTTTCGGCTTTCTAAGAGCTATTGAATCAAACTATTTACCTGGACCAGACGATATCTATGTTAGTCCCAGCCAAATAAGAAAATTTGGACTAAGAACTGGAGATTCTGTTGAAGGCGAAATCAGAGGTCCTAAAGCCCAAGAAAGATATTTTGCACTATTGAAAGTGGATAAAATAAATTTTGACAATCCTGATGAGGCAAAAAATAAAATTGCTTTTGATAACTTGACTCCACTTTATCCAGATCAGCAGCTTAGAATGGAAGTAGAAAAAATTAAAGTTGAAAAAAAACCAGATCTAACCGCAAGGTTAATTGATTTAGTAAGTCCCATAGGGAAAGGCCAAAGATCCTTAATTATTTCTCCACCAAAAGCAGGAAAAACAATTATTTTGCAAAACATAGCTCATTCACTCGCTCAGAATCATCCAGAATGTTATTTAATGGTTTTACTTATAGATGAACGTCCTGAAGAGGTAACGGACATGCAAAGATCAGTTAAGGGCGAAGTGATTAGTTCTACATTTGATGAACCAGCCTCACGGCATGTGGCAGTAGCTGAAATGGTAATAGAAAAAGCTAAAAGACTAACCGAACACAAAAAAGATGTTGTTATTCTTTTAGATTCTATAACGAGACTTGGCAGAGCTTATAATGCAGTAGTACCAAGCTCAGGCAAAGTACTAACAGGCGGTGTTGATGCTAATGCACTTCAAAGACCAAAAAGATTTTTCGGTGCTGCGAGAAATATTGAACAAGGAGGATCACTTACAATAATTTCAACAGCGTTAATTGATACTGGAAGCAGAATGGACGAAGTAATTTTTGAAGAATTTAAAGGAACTGGAAATAGTGAATTAATATTAGATCGTAAAATTTCTGATAAAAGAATTTTCCCAGCAATTGATATTACAAGATCAGGAACAAGGAGAGAAGAACTGCTTTTTAAAAATGATGATTTGTTAAAAATGAATGTTTTAAGAAAAATATTAAGTTCAATGGGGACAATGGATGCAATTGAGTTTCTCCTTTCTAAATTAAGAAATACAAAAAATAATGCCGATTTTTTTGTTTCTATGAATAAACCAGCAAAATAATTTTTTTTAGTTCAGCCCACCCTAGTTTTAATTGATATTTGTTTTATCATTTTTTATATAAACATATCAAAAAAAGAAAAAATTAAATATATTTAAGCGATAATGAAAAAAAACAATCCAACCCTAAAAGATTCTTTGAGAGTTGCTTATCAAAATTATAGAAAAGGAGATCTTAAAACGGCTGAAACTTTATGTAATAAAATACTTAGTATTAATTCTAACTACCTTGAGACAAAAATACTTTTAGCAAGCATATCGGCAAAGGAAAAAAATTATATCCGGGCAAAACAATTATTAAATGAAGCAATTGATATAGAGCCTAACAATGTAACTATTTTAAATAATCTTGGTACCGCATGTAAAGAATTAGGAGAATTAAAAAATGCAATCGATTATTACAAAAAAACAATACAAATCGATCCTAATAACGCTAATGTACATTATAATCTTGGTGCAGCATATTATAATTTAAAACAGTTAAAAGATGCGAAAAGTCATCTTCAAAAAGCATCTGAACTTCAACCAAATTTTGCTCTCCCTTTTTTAATTCTTGGTAATATATGTGCAGATTTAAAGGAATATGAAAATGCAATAAGCAATTATCAGAAGGCAATTGATAAAAATTATAAGCTTGCTAGCGCTCATAATAATCTTGGTCTGGTTTTTAGAACATTAAATGATTTTAAAAATGCAATAAGTTGCTATAAAAAAGCTATTGAAATTAAGAAAGACCATGCGGGCGCCCATCATAATTTAGCTTTAGTATTAAAAGAATCGGGAGAATTTGACAAAGCAATCAAATCGCACGAAATGGCAATTAAATACGAACCAGAAAATTTGGCACATTATTTTTATTTGAGTGATTTAAAAAAAGATATTTTAGATATTGACTTAAAAAATAAAATAGAAAAAATTATAAGAAAAAATAATACTACCAAAAATAACATTGCGTATGGCAATTATTTATTATCAAAATATGAACAAAAAATAAAAAATTACGAAAAAGAATTAAATTTTTTAATAAAAGGACATCAATTTTATTTTGACTCAAGAAAGATAAAATTTGAAACATTAGTCAAATATAATTTTGATGATATGCTTCAAATAGCAAATGGAGTTGAGGTAGAAAAATTAGGTGAAAAAAACAATAATGAAATAAAACCTATTTTTATAATTGGGGTTCCAAGATGTGGTTCTACTTTAGTAGAAAAAATAATTGGATCTGGTGAAATGTTCATTCCAATAGGAGAAGAAACTTCAGTTCTTGAAGAGTTTATAACTACGAAAATTATGGAAAAAAAATCGTTAAATTTAGGTAAAGTTAGTGAAATCAGAAATGAACTGTTCAATAAGTATAAAAAAAGAGGTTTAATTTCAGACAAATTTAGTAACATTTTTACTGATAAGTCATTAAATAATTTTTTCTTTTTAAAATTTATCAAAGAAATATACCCAAATGCAAAAATAATAAATTGTAAAAGAGATGCGCTTTCTTCGATCATGTCAATTCTTCAAAACCAATTAACAGAATTAGCATGGGCACATGATTTGGTTAATATTTTTAAATATTTTGATAACTACCTACAAATTATTAAAAATTATAATGAAATAGATCCTAATTTTGTATATGAATTACAATTCCAAAAATTAGTTAATAATCCTGAAGAGGAATCTAAAAAGCTAATGAAATTTTGTGAACTTCCTTGGAATAAAAAATGTTTAGAATTTTACAAAAGAAAAGACTTAATCTCAAAAACTGCAAGCAATATTCAAATCAGAAGTGCTATATATAAACATTCACTAGAAAGATATTTACCCTATAAAAAATTTTTAAATCAATATGGTAAAAAATATTCTTGGTTTAATTAAAAATGACAATATATGCATTATCTTCCGGTTCGGGGATATCCGGTGTAGCTGTAATAAGAGTTTCTGGTAAAAATACAGCTGAAGTAATTAAAAAATTAACTGCATCAAAATTACCAGCTCCAAGAGTTGCTACCCTTAAAAAGTTCAGTAAAAATGGGGGGAAAGAGCTGATTGACGAAGGTGTAATTATATGGTTTCCGGCTCCAAATAGCTACACAGGCGAAGATTTAGCAGAATTTCATGTTCATGGTAGCAGAGCAGTAATAAATGCTATGCACTCTTCCATTTCAAAGATAAAAAATTGCCGTCTGGCTGAACCCGGAGAGTTCACAAAAAGAGCATTTCAAAATGGAAAGATAAATTTATTGAAAGCAGAAAGTATAGCTGATCTCGTTTCGTCAGAAACAGAAATTCAAAGAAAACAAGCTCTTCAAATTATGAGTGGTCGATCTTCGTGTAGGTTCAATTCTTGGAGAGAGAAACTTTTAAAAATTTTATCCCACATCGAAGCAAAAATTGATTTTCCTGATGAGAATTTACCAAATAATATTATTAAAGAAATACGAAAAACATCTCACAAAATATTAACGGAAATTCAAAAAACTCTAAAAGATGATAGGGTTGGAGAAAGAATTAGAGAAGGTTTCAAGATTGCAATCGTAGGTCCCACTAACTCTGGTAAATCTAGTTTATTAAATTATCTTTCAAAAAGAGATGTGGCTATTGTTTCAGAGATTGCTGGAACAACAAGGGATGTAATAGAAACTCATCTAAATCTAGATGGATATCCTGTAATTATTTCTGATACAGCTGGAATAAGAAATTCTCAAAATGAAATTGAAAAAAAAGGCATAAAAATTGCTCTGAATCGAGCTGAAGATGCTGATTTAAAACTCGTGATCGTATCTGCAAAAAACGTTGATTTTACAGGTGTTTTAAAGAATTTACTAACAAAAAATGCAATTTTAGTAGTTAACAAATCGGATTTAGTCAAAGGGAAGTTAAATAGTAAATTAAAAAAACGCAAACATGTTTTGATATCCGTTAAAAAAAATTTAAATTTAAATAAATTAATTTTAAAAATAAAAAGTAAATTAAAAAATAAATTTACAACTACTGAAGATGTTTTAATTACTAGAGAAAGACACAGACAAAATTTAATAAACTGTGTTCATCATTTAGAGGAATTCCAAAAAAAAAATTCCGCCCAAGACTTTGACAAAGCTGCTGAAGATTTAAGGTTAGCCACTAGGCATCTAGGTATGATTGTTGGAAAAATCGATGTCGAAGAGTTATTAGGTAGTATTTTCAACGATTTTTGTATTGGCAAATAAACTAGTAATCAGCTTGTAAATCTAAAGATCATCTATAAGTTCGAACCATGAAAGATGATTTGTCATTTGATGTAGCCGTGATTGGTGGAGGACACGCAGGATGTGAAGCAGCGACAGCCTCAGCTCGAATGGGAGTGAACACTGGTTTGTTCACGCATAAAATAAATACGATTGGAGAAATGTCGTGTAATCCCGCCATTGGAGGTCTAGGAAAAGGACATCTTGTAAAAGAGATAGACGCATTCGACGGTGTCATGGGTATCGTAACTGACAAATCAGGAATTCAATTCAGATTATTAAATAGAAGTAGAGGTCCTGCTGTGCGCGGACCCAGAACTCAGTCAGACCGTGCTTTATACAAAAAATATATGCAAAAAACGCTCTTAAGTTATTGTAATTTAAGCGTTTTTTCAGACCCTGTAATTGAGTTCATTTTCGATAAAAATCAGGCCATTGGCTTTCATACAAAATCAGGAAAGAAAATAAATTGTAAAAAAATGATCTTAACAACAGGTACTTTTCTAAATGGTTTAATTCATATTGGTGACGAAAGAACTCCAGCAGGCCGTCATAATGAAAAACCATCTACAGGTTTAAGTGAACAGTTAGGAAAATTTAAAATAAAATTAGGAAGATTAAAAACTGGAACACCTCCACGACTAGATGGTACAACAATTAATTATGATGATTTAGTTAATCAAGAAGCAGATGTTAATCCAGAATATTTTTCTTTTTTAACAAAAAAAACTTACAACAAACAAATTGCTTGTAGTGTTACTTATACAAATGAAAAAGTTCATAAGATTATAAAAAAGAATTTAAAAAAAAGTGCAATGTACTCTGGGGGCATCAAGGGTGTTGGACCAAGATACTGTCCGTCAATTGAAGATAAAATTGTAAAATTTTCTGACAAGACAAGACATCAAATTTTCTTAGAACCAGAAGGATTAAATGATAAAACTGTTTACCCAAATGGCATTTCTACCTCTTTACCAGCTGATGTGCAGGACGAAATATTAAGTAAAATCAATGGGTTAGAGCGAGCTCGTATGATAAGACCTGGATACGCTATTGAATACGATTATGTTGATCCGCGAGAGCTTAATTCCACTTTAGAAACTAAAAAAATAAAATCACTTTACCTGGCTGGTCAAATTAATGGAACAACAGGTTATGAAGAGGCGGCAGCCCAGGGGCTTATGGCGGGAATAAATGCTGCGTTAGCAATCAAAAAACAAGAACCGTTAGTTTTAGATCGTGCCCAAGCTTATATCGGAGTTATGATTGATGATTTAGTTACAAAAGGTGTCGCTGAACCATATCGTATGTTTACATCTCGTGCTGAATACAGATTAAGTTTAAGAGCAGACAATGCCGATACAAGATTAACTCAATTAGGAATTAATATTGGACTAGTACAAGCTCAGAGGGCCCAGATATATACTAAAAAAGTTAATAAAATCAATGAGTTAAGCAATAGTTTAAAAAGTCTAAAAATATCTCCAAACAAAGCTGAAAAATTCAATATCAAGATAGCTAAAGACGGGATTAAAAGATCAGCTTTTGAAATTTTATCAAGGAAAGGAGTAGCATTCAATAAGTTAAGATCGATTTGGAACAAAATACCCAAAGCATCGAAAGATGAAGAGGAACAAATCGAAATAAGTGCCCATTACTCAGGTTATCTGGAAAAGCAGGAAGCTGACATTATCGCATTTAGAAAAGATGAAAGCTTAATAATACCTAAAGATATTGATTATTCGAAATTAAGCGGACTATCTAATGAGGTAAAGAGCAAATTTAAGCTTATAAGACCTAAAACTTTAGGTCAGGCGCTAAGAATAGATGGAATTACACCTGCAGCTGCTTATATTTTGCTTTCACACGTAAAAAAGGGGTCAAGAAAAATAAAAAGGGCATAGATGGATAAAACTATCCAGATAGACACATTCAATAGATTCATTCAAGTTTCACGTGAAACAATCACAAGTTTAAAAAAATACGAAGATACGCTAATTAAAGCGAACAAGACGTTAAATTTGATTGGAAATTCTACAATTGGGGATATATGGATCAGACATTTTCTAGATAGTGTGCAAGTTATTGATTTTATTGATAAAAATGATAAAACGTTGACAGACATAGGCTCTGGAGCAGGTTTTCCTGGTCTGGTATTGGCAATTGTGCTGAAAGACAAAAAAATTCCGTTAAAAATAAAATTAATTGAAAAAAGTCCAAAGAAAGTAAAATTTTTAAGGCATTTGATCAAAGAGCTTTATCTGGATGTTGAAGTATCCAATCATAACATTTTAGAAGAACCAAAAAAATTATCAGAACATGTTTTTGTGACTAGAGCCTTCAAACCTTTAAGAATAATTCTGCAACTTATGCACAATAAAGCTAAAAATTTGAAAAAAATTTTTGTTTTTCTTGGAAAAACTGGAAAAAATGAGTTACTTCAAGCTTCTAAAATTTGGGATATTGAGTATAAGCAAAGGATGAGTGTTACTTGTAATGATTCGACTGTTATAGAAATTAATAGCATTAAAAAAAAATAAATTGAAAAATACTCAAATTATTTCAGTAATAAATCAAAAAGGTGGAGTAGGGAAAACCACGACGGTTATTAACCTAGCAACAGCACTTTCATTTTATAAAAAAAAAGTCTTGGTCATTGATTTAGATCCACAAGGTAATGCGACGACAGGTTTTGGTATGTCAAATGTTGATGATACACAAACGATCTATAATGTATTAAATGGTAGTTCTTGTTTTGAAGACGCAATCAAGGAAACCAAGATCGATAATTTAAAACTAGTTTCATCAAATGTAGATTTGTCAGGTTTAGAAATTGAAACGGCTGGCGAAAGTAGAAGAGCTTTATTACTTAAAGATAAGATCGGAAATTTTATCAACAGCTCTAAAAATGATTTTTCATATATTTTTATCGATTGCCCGCCTTCACTAAGTTTGCTCACAATTATGTCTCTTGTTGTTGCTAAATCATTAATTATTCCTCTTCAAGCGGAATTCTTTGCATTAGAAGGTTTAAGCCAGTTAATAAAAACAATTGATAGGATTAAAATAAATCTGAATCCAGAATTGGAAATAAGGGGAGTTCTTTTGACTATGTTTGATAAAAGAAATAAACTTTCGGTCCAAGTCGATGCAGATGCCAGAAATTTTTTAAAGGAAAAAGTTTATGAAACGATAATACCAAGAAATGTAAGACTTTCCGAAGCCCCGTCCCATGGAGTTCCTATTTTAATTTATGATAAATTTTGTGCAGGCAGCAAGTCTTATGCTAATTTTGCGGAAGAGTTTTTAAAACAAGAAAATGTAATGGAAAGTGCCGCTTAATTATGGAGAATCGTTTAAAAAAAGGTTTGGGACGTGGTTTGTCGTCGTTGTTAGGCGATTCGTCGAAAAAAATTAATACAAATAAAATTTCAATCAAAGATATAGTTAGAAATAAATTTCAGCCTAGAAAATATTTTGACAAAGAAAGTTTGGTGGAATTAACTAATTCAATTAAAAAACAAGGCATAATCCAACCGATTGTTGTTCGACCTGATAAGTCGTCTGTAGGTAAATATGAAATTATAGCTGGCGAACGAAGATGGTTAGCATCTCAAAATGCTGGCCTGCATGAAATTCCCGCAGTTATTTTAAATGTGGATGATGTTAAATCATTAGAATTTTCTATTGTCGAAAATGTACAAAGACAAGATTTAAATCCAATTGAAGAAGCAAGAGGATATCAAAGATTAGTAGATGATTTTAATTATAACCAAGAAAAACTATCCCAATTTATTGGCAAAAGCAGAAGTTATATAGCTAATTCTTTAAGATTATTATCACTTCCTGAAGATATTCTATTAATGGTGCAGCAGGGAAATTTATCAGCAGGTCACGCCAGGTCATTGATTGGATTAAATAATTCAGTTGAGATAGCAAAAAAAATAATACAAAAAAAACTTTCAGTAAGGCAGTCAGAAATTTTAGCAAGACAATTTCGAGACAAAAAATTTAAATTAGTTTCCAAAAAAGATTCAAATATTCTTGCTTTGCAAAAGAATTTAGAGGAGAAAATTGGACTAAATGTTTCTATTAATAATAAAAAAAATAATTCAGGCGTGATTTCTTTCGAGTATAAAGATTTAGATCAATTGGATAAACTAATAGATGCCATTAAGAAAAATTATTAGCTTTTACGCAAATTTTTAAAAAAAAATCAAAGAAAATAGCTTTCGACATTTGAGGTTTTTGCTTACATAAGAGTTCAGTGTTATTAATTCCATTAATTATTTTTTTTAAATCATTCAAACTCCAAATAAATAATTGCTTTTTTACAAGTGGTTTTTCTTTCCAAAAAATTGCGGGTTTAAAAACACTAATAAGATTGTCTAGATTATTTGATTTGTTATCCTGTTCTTTAATATTTAGCAAACGATGAACTTTATTAGCTAAAATTCTTAATAACAATATTTGATTAACTGTATTTATATATAATTCAGATATAATTTTTTTATATTGAGAAATATTACCACACAAACATTCATTTATTAAAATGTCAGATTTATAGTCACCTGTAAAATTAATTAAAGATTTAATTTCGTCAAGTTCAATTTTTTTTTTATTAAGTGAATAAGATATAATTTTTGTAATTTCATTTTTTAAATTACCTCGATCGGAATTAGATTTTTCTATTAATAAATTTATTGCTTCTCTTGATAATGATATATTGTTTTTTCTGAACTCAGATTGTGCAATAATTTCTAAGTCTTTTTCACTATCTAAATAACAAGGGATACAAATTGTTTTTTTACTAGTTTCAAAAAAATTTCTCAATTTTGACTTTTTTTCCAAAATACCAGAAACGATTATTAAAAATACATTTTCCGCATATTTATCATAAACGCTTGTTATATTTCTCATTATTTTATCGGTTCCTTCAAAAATGGTTATTATTTTTTTATTGCTAAACAATGATCCAGAATAAATCAAATTATAAAAATTTTCCTCATTATTAATTATTTCAGTTTCGTATAATGATAGCATTTCTATTTTATCGTTTTTTTGTTTGACTGCTATTTTAATGATATCTCTAATATCTTTTTTTAATCCAGAATTTTCGCCATACAATAAATGAAAATTATATTTGAATAAATTTAAGCTATTTTTTTGTACTTCGTAACTTTTTATTATCATTTTTATAAAAGATTTTCCGAAAGCTTTATTAATAAATCTTGGTATGTTTTCTCTACTAAATTTTTTATGGTTTGATTTTCCAATTTTTTTGTTTCAGAAAATTGGTCTTGCACTTTATATGTTGAAGAAAAAGAGAAGGTATCGTTTAATATTTCGTTTTCTGTCATGGAATCTTTTATCGTAATTGTAGAGGATAAATTAATTCTATACCCTAAAATTTTTCCTGAACTACTCTTGGCTGTTGCGTTTTTGTTTTGTGATGCATTAATTAAGATATAAATATTTTTTGTTTCTAAAGTATTTTTAGTCGACCGTGATAAACTATATAATTTAGAATAAATTTGATTTCCTAATTCTTTATTACCTGATATTGAATAATCTGTAATTTTAAATTCTAGATTTGGTGAACTAAAAATTGGTTTATACCCTGTGCACGACTCAACGTATATTAAAAGAATAAATGTTGTTAGAAGATAAAAAACTTTTTTCATTTTTTTTGTGGAGTTTACTAGTCGACACTTAGTTTGAAAAGCCTAATTTGTTTGATATATTCATTTTAGTGTGAACAAAAAAGGCTCATAAATATTTTTTATAAAATTTGCTTAACAATAAATTAAAATTTAGTGGACTTTTATTAATAGTAGTTTTAGTAATTTTTTCTTTTTTTAACTCACTAATAATTGGTTTATCTTGGGATGAAAATTTTCATCTAATAAACGGTCAATTAAGATGGGAGTATTTAAAATCTTTAGGAAAATTTAAAAACTATTACTATCCGGGAAATAATTTTTATCCTGGATTTCACGACACTGTGTCCTATATCCTTTTCAATCTACTAACAAATATTTTTGATGGTAAATATATAGTTGAAATAAAGCACACAATTAACTTTCTTTTTTCTATTTTGAGTATTGTTGGTTTTTATTTACTATCTAAAAAAATATTTAATGAAAATATAGCAATTCTAGCAAGTATATTATGCCTACTTAATCCATTTTTTTTTGGTCACATGGGCATGAATCCAAAAGATATGCCGATTTTTTTTTCCTTTATTTGGTTTTGTTATTTTTTTATAAGATACTTAGAAAACTTCAAAAAAAAAAGAATTATATATCTTTTTCTTTTTTCTTTTTTTATTGGTTTTGGAGCTGGAATTAGAATTTCATTTTTATTAATAACTTTTCTACCCATAATTTTTGGGTTAATTTTTTTAATAAAAAAATATGAAAATAAAGTTTATGATTTGTTTAAAAGATTATTTATTGATTTTAACATCTCTCTTTTGACTATTACGACTTTAGTTCTTCTTTGTTGGCCTCATGTCGTGGATAATGGAATAGCGTTCTTTTTTGAAGCTATTAAAAATACAATGAATTGGACTGATGTTCCCGCGTACAATTTAATTAATGGAATTTTTTATAAGACATCGGATACATCACCCTTATATTTTTTGTATTTTTTTATATATAAACTTCCATTTTTTATTTCATTTTTGATTATTTTAACTTTTATAGTAATCAGTGCAAAAAAATATTTTTTTAAAAATTTAATAAAGAATTTTTTATACAAATTTTATATACTTTTAACATTAATCTTATTTCCGATTCTAGTAGCTATAATTTTTAAGGTAAATATTTATGACAACATAAGACTTTTCCTATTTATATTACCATTTATAGGTTTGTTGGCATCAATTGGTTTGTATTATTGTATATTTAATCTATCACACACCACTTCAAAAATTATAATAACTTTGCTAACCATTTTATTTTTGCCTTTTTTGTTTAGATTCATATCAATTACACCTTACCACTATTCCTATATTAACTATTCGTATCCATCTCTAGAAAGCTCCTATAACAAGTTTGAACATGATTATTGGGGAACTTCCTATGAGGAACTTTTAAAAAAAATTAAAAAAAAATATAATAATATTAATTTTTCAAAAGCTAAAATTTCCATTTGTGGCGGCAATAGAATATCTCACACTTATTATATTAATAAATATTTTGGTATTAAAAATTTTGTGAATATAAAAGAAGCTGATTACATTATGATGACTAATAGAGCGTCTTTTAATATAAACAATAAAACAACTTGTTTCAGTCAGTTCAAGGGTGAAGATTTGGCTAAGGTTTCACGTTTAGGATTAACCTATTCAATTTTTAGAAAAGTTTCAAAAAAATAACATTAATTATTATCTATTTTACAGTTATAAAGTTTACTAGTTTGTTTTTAATGTAAATATTTTTTATTACTTTTGTATTTTCTATATGTTTTGCAACATTATCAATTTCTTTTGATTTTTTTATAACCATTATTTCTTTCGAGTCTATTGGCATTTCTAACACCCCCCTCTTTCTACCATTAACTTGAATTACAATCGTGCAGTTCTCATCTTTCAGCAGTTTGGGATTATATCTGGGCCAATAGAATCTTTTATTTATTTTTTCACAACACTCATAAGCTAAATGTGGAACGAGCGGAACTAAAAGCATTGTTATTTTTTCCCATTCATTTTTTAAAGTTTTGATAGAAGTTTTGTTTTTAGTAATATGTTCATAAAGTAGATTATATATTTCGTGAATATTAGCTATAACTACATTATACTGAAAATTATCTAAGTTTTTAGTTACATTATAAATTGTTTTATTCACTGCTTTTTGAAGAACAATATCCTCAGAGTTTGAAATTGAGTTTTTTTTATTTGATATTTCATTATTTAATTTCCAGAGTTTCTGAATAAATTTAAAAGCAGCAGATACTCCTTCCAATGACCATTGCACATCTCTTTCTGGAGGACTATCTGATAACATGAACCATCTAATTGAATCTGCCCCATAGACGTTGATCATTTCTTCCGGATCTACAATATTTTTTTTCGATTTGGACATTGCCTCAGAGGGTCCGACTACAACCCTTTTTTTATCTTTTTTTATAACTAAATTCCCATCAGAATTTTTTTCAACTTCATTCGGATATAACCATTGATTCTCTTCATTTTTATAAGTTTCATGACAAACCATTCCTTGGGTGAATAGGCTTTTAAATGGTTCAATATAATTAAATTTTTTATTGTTGTATGCCAAAGCTCTCATAAAAAATCTGGAGTATAATAAATGCAAAATTGCATGCTCGACCCCACCAATATATTGATCTACTGGCATCCAATATTTTAGATCATTTATTTCATAACCGTATTTTTTATTTTTTGGTGAACAAAATCTTAAAAAATACCATGAGGAATCTACAAAAGTATCAAGAGTATCTGTTTCTCTAATAACTTTTTCTCCAGAAGAAAGTTTTGTAAATTTCCAGTTAGAGTGTTTTTCTAACGGATTTCCTTTTGCATTAAGATCAACATTTTCAGGTAATAATACAGGTAAATCTTTTTTTTTAACCGCGAGCGCTTTCCCTTTGCTGTTATATACTATTGGAATTGGACAACCCCAATATCTTTGTCTAGAAATACCCCAATCTTTAAGGCGAAACGTAATTTTTTTTTTGCCTAATTTTTTTTTAGTAATGACTTTAATAATTTTTTCTATGGCTTGATTAACACTAAGATTATCTAAAAAATTAGAATTAAATAATATTCCATCATCAGTAAAAGCTTCATTTTTTATAACAAATTTACTAGCGTCCAGGTTCTTTGGTTTTACTACTGGCAACACTTTAAGTTTGTATTTATTTGCAAAATCTAAATCTCGTTGATCGTGTGCTGGACAACCAAATATTGCGCCAGTTCCATAATCCATTAAAACAAAGTTAGCAACATAAATTGGAAGACTAATTTTTTTATCAAAAGGGTGTAGCGCAGATAATTCAGTATTAAAACCAATTTTTTCAGCATTAGCTAGAGCCTCTTCGGTTGTTCCCATTTTTGAACATTCTGATTTAAAAGCAAGAAAATTTTTATCCTTTTCAAAATTTTTGGAAATTGGATGATCAACTGATAACGCAATAAAAGAGGCACCAAATATGGTATCCGGTCTTGTTGTAAAAACTTTTATTTTTCCGAATTTATTTTTTTTTTCTATTTGAAAATTAATTTCACAACCGTAGGATTTTCCTATCCAATTTTTTTGCATTAGTTTAACTTTTTCTGGCCAATTTTTTAATTTTTCTAATTCATCTAATAAATTTTGTGAAAATTTTTTAATATTAAAAAACCACTGTGAAAGTTTTTTTCTTTCCACTTCTACACCCGAACGCCAACCGCGCCCATTGATTACTTGTTCATTAGCCAAAACAGTTTGTTCAGCAGGATCCCAGTTTACATAAGTATCTTTCTTATAAACTAAATTTTTTTCAAATAGTTCTAAGAAAAACGCCTGCTGATGTTTATAATATTCAGGATCACAAGTAGATATTTCGCGGCTCCAATCTAATGAAAGACCAAGACTTTTTAACTGTTTTTTCATAGTTTCTATATTTTTTTTAGTCCAATCTTTAGGATGTAGTTTATTTTCACGGGCAGCGTTTTCTGCTGGCAATCCAAACGAATCCCAGCCCATAGGATGTAACACATTGAAACCTATAAGTTTTTTATATCGGGCCAAGACATCTCCAATTGTATAATTTCGGACATGACCCATATGAATTTTACCCGAAGGATAGGGAAACATTTCAAGGCAATAGAATTTTTTTTTATTTTTATCTAAAATGGCAGCATCAGATTTTTTTTTATGCCATATATCCTGCCATTTTTTTTCAACAATTTTTATATTGTATCGTTCCATAAAGAGAAATAATAAATTTTTATATTTTTACAGAATACAATTTAATATTTTTAATTTCCCAAATTTTGATCTGTTAATTCTCTTCTTTTATATTTTTTCTTACCTTTATTAAACTCTTTTTCAAAAAGAACAGCTTTTTTGAGAATTGCGACGCGAAGCTCATGTTCTAGGGCAGAAGATATTTTTTTTACAGCACATTTTAGTTGTACATTACAACGTTTTTTATGAACTACTATTTTTAATCCATCCGATCTTATTTCGTTGGTTAAAAATCTTACTGTTATTTTAATAGACTCATCCGAGGAAGTTCCTTCATTATACCAATCGGTAGTTATTATTCCTCCAGAATAATCAACATTTGCGAGCGGTAAAAAATCAAGTATATCCAGTGTAGCTCGCCACATTGGATTAGAACTAGCAAATTGATAACTTGTTCCCTTTTTATCACCTTTCAGCATTTTATTAATCGAGATACCTTTACCTTCTTCAAGGTTTTTTTGTACTCTCTCGTTTACATTTGCGGGAACTTTTCTAGCATCAGCCGGGTCCCAAATTCCGCAGGAACTCAAAAAAATTGATATAAGAATTCCTAATAAAAAAAATGATATATTTTTGGGTATATAATTAAAAAAATTCATTTAGCTATACTTAATACATTAAATTTCTTTTGGAAATCAGTTTTAAAACATGAAGAAAAGACAGTGAAAACGCTGTTTATTTGACAATAATAATGAATGTTGCAAAAATACAACATATTCAAAAAATAGCTGTGTTATAAGGAGTTTTCATTTTTTTTGGATAGTGAACAGTGATATTTTGGCACCATTCATATGAATAATAAATAATAACATGAAGGAGAAAATTTATGAATAAAATGACAAAGCTTGGAGTTTCCGCGTTGTGCGGATCTCTAGCAGCTGTCGCATCTGCTAGTGCAGGTGATCTGACAGTATCGGGCGGTGCCGATTTGACATGGATATCTATGGACGACGCAGAAACAGGTAACCCAATAGGTATCGGTTCTAACTTTGCATTGGATGGTTCGGGAGAACTTGAAAACGGTTGGAATGTCGCATTGAGCATTGCAATGAAAAATAAGAATACCTATTCAGCAACAAATGTTACTGTTACTGTTCCTGCTCTTGGTGATTTTAAAATCACTTCAGGGGTTAGCGGTACAGGTATTGACCGTATGGACGACGTAACACCTAACGTTTGGGAAGAAGCTTATGCATCTGGATTATCAACTGGTATTAACACAGTTGCTGGTGCATCTGCAGGTACAGGAATAGAGTATACACCAAACATGATGCCAGATGGTTTAACGGCTAGATTTATGTGGGCCGCGACTCCTACTTCTAACTTTAA
>Ga0187833_10000982_pt1 | contig 33455 bp, 31 predicted proteins | sample ETNtaG_37_FD_167968 | JGI IMG/M metagenome (GOLD analysis project Ga0187833, IMG submission 167968) | Marine microbial and viral communities from oxygen minimum zone, Eastern Pacific Ocean - ETNP2014_SV_400_PacBio MetaG (Illumina Assembly) | ecosystem: Environmental > Aquatic > Marine > Hypoxic...
ATGGGTTCGTCACCCACATCCTTCAATACGGCACCGGCGTATGCGATAATCTGGCCGCTATCACAGTCAATAATGGATGTGGGAGCAAGGTATTCTTTCATAGGGGAATTTAAACTATCTTTTATAAGCAAAAACCCCACGAATATGGGGTTTTTGCTTAAGTCCCATCACTTTGGGTGGAAAATGGAAAATAACAGATTATATTTCCTGATGATGATCAGCAACTATACTATCGGCAATCTCTCCAGCGCTTTTAAGCTGTCAGACACTTCATCATTTATCTGAATATTCGGACAAGAAGGTTGAATAATCAAGGATTATCTTAAAAAGTCTTCATAATAAAATATTAAGAATAGACCGAAAGATAAATAAAAATAACTATTTTCTATCCTATGTCCCGATAGTATGATTGTATATAGTTCATATGTGAACTATATTCTAATATCAAATATGGATCGATATATCTTAAAATGTAATAAAAGCACCCTACATTATTATTTCTGCGAAAATAATTACAATAAATAAAAACCAAAATGCCTAAAAAAATATTCAAAACTGTAAGACTGCACTCCAATGAAAATCCCCTTGGTCCATCTCCCATAGCTTTGGAGGCAATTAGAAAATACAGTCAAGATATTCATTGCTATGCAGACTGGGTTCCTAAAAGGTTGAAAGAGAAACTTGCTAGAAAACAACAAGTAGCTCCTGAAAATATTGCAGTATCGGCAGGTTCATATGAACTTATAGATTTAATTATTCATTTTTTGGTCACCGCTGATGAGGAAATACTTACCTTCAATAATACGTTTATGGCATACAGCTATGGTGCAAAGCGAAACGGGAGAAAGTGTGTGGTCGCACAAATGCCCGCTCCTGAATGTAATTTGAAGGATCTCATTCCCCTATGCGGAAATAAAACAAAGGTGATATTTTTTGCAAACCCTAATAACCCAACGGGCACAATTGTTACCCATGATTCATTAAGGGATCTCCTGGAAACTATACCAAGTAACGTATTGGTAGTTGCAGATGAAGCATACTATGAATATGTCACCGATAAATCATATCCGGATTCAGTACGTCTTCAGAAAGAATTTCCAAACTTGGTCATTCTTCGTACCTTTTCTAAAATATATGGTTTGGCAGGTGTACGGATAGGATATGGTATCGCAAGCGAAAACCTTGTTAAAAAACTGGAAGAAAAACGACTCTTGCGATCTATTAACATGTTGGGTGAAAAAGCAGCTGAAGCTGCTCTGGATGATCTCGAATATATTCGCCATTCCGTTAGACATAATTCAAGGGAAAGGGATTATCTATTCAATGAATTAACACAACTTGGATTCGCCGTGAATAAGTCCCAAGCCAATTTTCTTTATTTACCTTTCGATAATGATGAAGGAAAAAATAAAGTATTCACGACACTGGCAGATGACGGATTAATTGTTTGTGATTTGGCAATATTTGGTCATGAAAAATCCCTTCGAATCAGTGTTGGGAAAAAAGATGTAAATCAACGCATCATTGACTGTCTTAGACAAATAAGTATATAAAAACTTTTCTGGTGAGGATAAATTACCAGATATATCATGTCAGCAGAAGCTGTAAAATAAGTTCGCTTGTAAATAGTACGTATATGAATTAAATTAACCGTTCAAAATATCAATATCTATTTATAAATATGTCAACAATTGAAAAAAGTACCGGATTTCTTGTTGTAAGAACAGCTCGAAGCATGAAGAAATCTCTGGACAATAATTTAGCAGAATTTGGGATCACATCTCCCCAGCATCATGTATTAAGTGTTTTAAATGATGAAGATGGGCAGGCATTATCCGTCATCGGGAAAAAAGTATTTCTGGATAAACCTGCAATGACGGGATTGGCAGACCGCATGGAAAATGATAAATTAGTAGAACGTAGGAGATACCCGGAAGACCGCAGAGTTATTAAGCTCTTTCTTACCAAGTCCGGAAAAGATATCCTGAAAAAATATGAACACATTGTAAAAGAAACGGATGATAATCTGGTAAAAGTTCTTTCCGAAGAAGAATTAGCAATATTTCGGAAAATGCTGGACAGAATTTGGAGCAATGCATATCAAACAGATAAAAATGGGAAATAATGAATGAGTACTATCAAAGTATTTGAAAATTGGAAGGATCAGCCATTAGATGAAATACTATGGCTTTGCCAGGAAACGGTGGAAGATTCAGAGGTGATGACGGTGAAACGTTGGCGGAAAGCTGGAGGGAAAGTACTGGGTCACTTCCAAGTATATTTTCCTGAAGAAATTGCCCATGCAGCAGGCATGCTGCCCATGAAAATGTTCGGTGCATCCGTTGAGACTCGAAATGCAGATAGTCGTTTTGGATCTTTTCTTTGCTCAATTTTGAAAACCTCCCTTGAACAGGTTCTTTCCGGAAGGGTTGAACTGGATATGTTTGTAACCCATCCTATCTGTGATGCAGCCAGGAACCTGGCCCCCATCTGGGGACGTAATTATGATTATCCCTGCCAAATCCTGTATCTGCCACAGAATCCAAACTCAAGCTATTCTGTTCAATATTTAAAAGAAGAATATGAACGAATTCAGAAAGTGATCGAAAAGGTAGCCGGAAGGGAAATAACCGATGATGATTTGAAAAACTCTATCACTATTTATAACAGGAATCGTGAATTGCTCCGGGAACTATATAGAATTAAAAAGGACATGCCCTGGCTCATTTCCATAAATGAAGCATATGTCTTAATGGCAATTGGTGGATTAATTCGACGGGAAGAACATAATGAAATACTTGAATCAGTATTACCCATGATTGAAAAAAGAAAGGCCCGTAAACAAGACCGAATCAAGGTTGTTTTTGAGGGAGGATTCTGTGAACAGCCGCCGTTAGACATGCTGAGAACTATAGGTCGCTCCTGTTATGTCGTAGATGATGACCTGCTGATCGGAATGAGGTATATACTGGAAGATATTGAAACGGATAATGAGCCACTACATGCAATGGCAGAAGCCTATATTAATAAATCATCGTACAGTCCTGTTCAGCATGATCTTAGAAAACCAAAAGAAAAAATGCTGAAAGAGAGGGTGAAAAATGCGAATGCAGAAGCTGTAATCATTACTGCGGCTAAAATGTGTGAACCGGGCCTGGAAGAGCAGGTAACATACACTCAGGAGTTTGATAAGGATAATACACCCTATTTTGTCAGTGAATTCGAAGAAAATATGTCCAGTTTTGATCATTTAGAAATGCAACTGGAAACGTTTGTTGAAAACTTAATATTTGATTGAGGTAAAATATGAATGAAGTAAAATCAAAGGACATTGTTGGTAGAGGTACCCGTGAGGGAGCAGCCTTATTTAGGGACTGGTTCCAGGATTTAACAAAAAAAGCGGAAGAAGGAGAAACGGCAGCTTATGTTTTTGTCATGGGCAGTTTGGCGGAGATACTGCATGTATTTGATTTGCCCATGGTGTTTCCGGAAATTAATTCCCTGCAAACTGCAGTGCGTCATGTAGCAGACGATTTTCTGAACACGGCAGAGGATTATGGATATTCTCCCGATATATGCGGATATGTAAAAGCAGATTTTGCCATGCAAATGCAAAACGGAAATCATCCCATGGGTCGTATACCAAAACCCGGAATAGCTGTATTGACCAATGCTTGCAATACATATTTTAAATGGGGTGAAATATGGGAGCGGATCCATGAAATTCCTATGGTTTCAATAGATGTTCCAGCAACCAGGGAAGCAGGTACAAGAACCTGGCCTGGCGATGACCAATTTGAACGAGAGAAGAAATATGTAAAAGTGCAATTGAAGGAACTTATTGAAATTTGTGAAAAAATAACTGGAAAGAAATTTGATATTGATCGTCTTCGGGAGGTTTTGGGGTATGCAAACACCATGAGCCGTGGATGGAAACGAGTGTTGGAACTCAATCAGAGCAGGCCCTCCCTTTTTAATGCATTGACTGATGGCACAGTGTACCTGGGTATGTCAAATGTATTCAGGGGGACGCCGGAGGGAGCCTTGTATTTCGATAGACTGGTAGAAGAAATGGAGTACATGTCTGCAAATGGTATAGGGACATTGACAGATGAGAAATTCCGATTGAGTTTCATTGGAGTCCCTTGTTATCCCATCTTTCGCAGATTCAATGAAATGTTCACAGAATGGGGAGGATCGTTTGTAATGTCCACTTACCTGTGGTTTGCTGCCGGCGGAACAAATTTGGGTGTTCAGTATGATTTGGAGAATCCCCTGGACTCCCTGGCTGAAGGAGTGCTCATTAGCGTTCGTGATGCAATGGATTCCATGTTTCATCCTGAACTCACAGTGCTGGAGCAAACAGAAGAGTTTCATATTGATGGTGTGGTTTATCATCCTATAAAGAGCTGCAGAACAACCTCAGCCGGCATGGCAGATAACAGACGGGCATTAATGGAAAACAGTGACTTGCCCAGCCTATTTATTGAATCAGACATGATGGACTCAAGAGTTGTTGCCGAGGCCCAAATGAAAAATCGTATTGATGCCTTTTTTGAAGGATTGGAATCTCGAAAAGCACAAGCCGCAATAATGGGAGGAGCATAAAATGGCATTAGCAGCAGGAGTGGATGTAGGTTCCACACAAACAAAATCTGTCATCATCAATGAAAATCTAAAAATCATTGGTAGATCATTGATTGATACAGGATCAAATGTAGTAAAAGCAGCTGAGAAAGCATACCTTGAAGCCCTGACTGACAGCAAACGGAGGGAAGAAGAAGTTGCTTATGTTATTGGAACAGGTTACGGCCGTTATAAAGTATCATTTGGTGATACCCAGGTTACAGAAATAAGCTGTCACGGCCGAGGTGCAGTACATATGTTCCCAAATACAAGAACAGTATTGGACATGGGAGGTCAAGATACAAAAGCAATCAGTGTTAGCGAAACTGGAGAGATAGTGGATTTTTGTATGAATGATAAATGCGCCGCAGGTACGGGCCGTTTTCTGGGAGCTGCTTCAACGGCTCTGGATATTCCATTGGATGAATTAGGTCCCACAGCCCTTCAGTCTGAAAAACCTGTAAAAATAAGTACTACCTGCACAGTTTTTGCTGAATCAGAAGTACTGTCTTGGTTAGGTAAAGGGAAAAAAATAACAGATATTTTGTTAGGTGTACATAAATCAATTTCCTCTCGGTCAATTTCTTTATTAAGACGGGTAGGACTTAATAAAGAAATTACTTTTACAGGTGGTGTAGCTAATAATATTGGTATGGTGGAGGTGATGAATGAAAACTTGGATACGAAAATGAATGTAAGTGATGAGTCTCATTTTATGGGTGCCCTTGGAGCTGCACTAATTGCCATGGATCATATTTTTGAAAGTCGAATACCGATGGAGGCAACAGCATGAAATATGTCGTTGGAGTAGATGTTGGTTCTACATATACAAAGGCTGTACTTCTTTCTCTTGAGAAAGAAATCATAGGTAAATCAATAACACAAACAGGATTTAAGCTTGATAAGGCTTCTGAAAAAGTATATGATCAAATCCTAAAAGAGTCTGGTATATCCCAAGATGAGATTGGTTATACAATAGCAACAGGATATGGTCGGCATATGGTGCCTTATAGAGATCTAACCATCACCGATCTAACGGCTACCGCCCGGGGCTCACATTATTTCTTTCCAAAAACACAGACGGTGCTGGATATTGGTGGTCAAACCATGAAAGCCAGCCGTTTAGATGAAAAAGTGAAAGTAAGATCCTTCCGCCTTAACGATAAATGTGCCGCTGGAACAGGAGCTTTTCTGGAAAAAACAGCCCGTTACATGGGATATGAAACAGAAGAAATTGGACCTTTGGTTCAGACATCAAAAGAAGATGTTCCAATATCCGGGGTCTGTGCTGTGTTTGCAGAATCTGAAGTGATTAACCAGTTGTCCATAGGTTCAGCCCCTTCTGATATCATGCATGGCGCCATGTCTTCACTGGTGAAACGTGCGATTCAGTTATTAAAAAGGGTTAAGATGGAATCACAGATCACACTTAATGGCGGCATTATGCGTTTTCAGACAATGGTGAATGTATTGACAGAAAATATAGAAGAAAAAATTAATGTACCGAAGGGAGATATGGTTCAGTTTACAACAGCACTTGGAGCAGCGACATTAGCCCTCCAAAGAGTTGAAAAAGTTAGTGTAGTGGCATGAACGATTTATGTGAAATTCCAATAACTGCTGAAGAGATAAAACTTATTTCCAAGGGATGGGAAAAGCAATTTACCTGTGCTGAACCCCGGCTGACTGAATCTGTTGATCTGTTTCTTTCTATGGGAAGGGAAGTAATGACAATAGGTGTAGCAATAGAAAATCTTTCTGATACCGATGGATGCAAAGATTGTTTTGTTAGCTGCAGTGGAGATGTTAAAACAATCTGGACACGAAATAAAAAGAAAGTCCCACAACAATCCAATAATGAATTGAAAAGTAAAAATGGAAAAATTACAGACAACATTTAACATATTTAAGTTTTATGATGAGGTTAAGGCAAGTGGGAAAAAAATTGCCTGGTGCTCTGCATTTGCCCCGACAGAAGTGCTCATGGCAATGGATATTATCCCTGTATATCCGGAAAACCATGCAGCCATGCTGGGCGCTCTATCTCCTGATAGAAATCCTGATAATCCGTACAGCCAAAACCCAATCAAAACATCTGAAGCCAATGGATTAAGCTCGCCCAAGATGTGCAAATATGCCCTCAGTGATATAGGCATACTGCTGGGAGATGATGTAGATTCTCCAATCAACGGGCTTCCGGAACCTGACATGTTTTATGCCTGTAATAGCCAGTGCTCGGTTGTGGAACGGTGGGGTGATGAAGTACAGAAAATATTTCTACAGCAGCAAAGCAAAGAGATTCCTCATTATGTACTGCGTGCTCCATCCCTGACCAAAAAGGAAGAACATTCCCTTGATGAACTGCAGAATTTTAATGATCAGATCGAAACACATATTAAAGAAATTTGTAATCGATTTTCATTGAGTTACAGTGAAGAAAAACTGATTAAAATTGTAGAAGAATCTGACAAAGCGAATAAATTATGGCAGAAATGTCTTGAATTGGCGAAGAAAAAACCTGCGCCCTGGACTAATATTGATGCGTTTACAGCCATGGCACCAATTGTGATTGCAAGAGGAGAAAAAATCTGTACAGATTACTACAGGTCACTGCTTTCTGAGCTTGAGGACAGGGTTGAAAGAGGAGTCCAAGCAGTACCGGATGAAAAAATCAGGCTTGTCTGGGATGCAATTCCTATTTGGCCTCGTAAAAACTGGCTGGCAAAATACTGCGAAGAAAACAATATTGCCTTTGTCGCCAGCACGTATACACATAGCTGGTGGTTTAATTTTGATCCCAGCAATGCAATGGATTCACTTGTAAGGCGATATGCATGGAATACAATGAATCGGTCAAAAAACTGGATTTTAAATTGGACCCTTGATATGGTGAAAGATTATCATGCTGATGGAATAGTAGCCCACTGGAATAACAGCTGCGGAATATGGAACAGTTATGTAAAACGACGTCTTTCGGGGTATGAAGATGCCGGAGTACCAGCTGTGGTGATTGAGGCAGACATGGTAGATGCACGATTCTTCGATGAGAAGGAAATTACTCGCCAGCTGGATAATTTTATTGATTCATTGTAAAGTTAAATGATGGTGAAAATAGTTAGGAATGACGCTGATTTACCGGAATTCCCACAAAATCTGGCGACAATGCTGGAGGAAAATGCAGAAAATTATTCGACCCATCCTGTCTATCAAGAGATAATAAATGGTGAATATGAACCATTAGCATGGTCACAGTTTATACAAGATATTTCGTCTATCCAGTTTTATTTATTTTCCATTGGATTTAAAGAAGGCGATCATCTTGCAATTCTTTCTGTAAATCGAAAGGAAATGCTCGAATTAGAGCTTGCTGTTATGTCAATGGGCGGGCGTGTTGTTCCAATTTTCCCCGGGTATAAAGCTGAAAAAGTTGATAAACTTGTGAACTTTTGTGATGCAGACTATATTGCTGTCGCAGATGACATCCAGTACTGTAAGATATCCGAGCCCGACAAATTCAAGAAGATTATTCATTTTGATAACATAACCTACCAGGGTGACAACTTAATCCAATTTAATAATATTGTTTCCAATTGTTCAGACCAGAGACTTAAGGGAGCCCACATAGATAAAAAAACCGTCTGCCTGATGATGTATACATCCGGAACTATGGGCACCCCAAAACTAGTACAGCTCACCCATGAAAATATTTTATCCCAACAGGCAGCCATGAAGGTTCTGTGGAATCTGAAAAGTACAGACCGGTTTCTCTCTTATCTACCTTGGCATCATAGTTTTGGTGGGATTTATGAAAAATATTCTGCTATCTGTAACGGTGCTGTTTTTTCCTTGGACAATAGTTATGGAAAAGATATTAATCAATTGATTTCAAATTGGCGCAAAGTAAAACCCACGGTGTTTTTCAGTGTTCCGCGAATCTATCAAGCACTGGCCACGCTCATGCGGCAGAGTGTGGAGATGGAAAAACTGATTTTTCATGATGAACTGCGTTTTATATTTACCGCTGCCGCACCTCTCCCAAAACATATCTCTGATATATTTGCATCTAAAAATGTTCCTGTCTATGAAGGGTGGGGATTGACAGAAACATCACCCTGCTGCACTGTTACCAACCCAGATTTGTTCAGAAGTCCGGGAGTTGTCGGGAAACCCATCCCCGGCGTATCATTGCAATTATCTGAAGAAGGTGAAATATTGGTTAAAGGGCCCAATGTTATGTCCGGTTATTATCACAATACTGAAGAGACTGAAAATGTATTTTTACCTGATGGCTGGTTTAGAACCGGCGACGTGGGGGAGATCAATGAAACGGGCCTAAAGCTCATATCACGTATTGACAGGATCTTCAAACTGTCAAATGCTGAAAAAGTGATCCCTACAGAAATTGAGAATATTCTGTATAAAGATTGTGCATATATGGCACATGCTTTTGTAACCGGAAGTGGAAAGGACTATCCGGTTGTTCTTGTGTTCCCTAATAAGGGAATGTTTAATGAAAGTCCTGATCCATCACAGTTGATGGAAGGTTGCAAATGTCCAAAGAACCTGGATGAATATTTTCACTGTCTGAAAAATTGTCTGGTCAACTGGAATGATTCTATTGAAACCAAGTATTCAATACTGAAGAAGGCACAAATACTGGATTATGAACTGAGTATTGAAAATGAAGAACTGACACCATCCATGAAACTGGCTCCCAATGTCGTTGGAAGAGTATTTAAGGCAGAAATAGAGTCTTTATATCAATCAAATGGAAACAAACCAAAACCAGTATATATTGTCAATGTTGAGTAATTTTTCACATCCCCCAATAAAAAATTTTCTTGAATTGGAGATATTTACATAAACATGTCAATAAATAATTTACTGAAAATTGGAATTATTGGAATGGGGCCTGTAGGATCAATTCTTGCAGTTCATTTATTAGAAGCCGGTGCGTTTGTTGTAGCCTGTGACATAAATAAAAACAGGATCGGGAGCATCAAAAAAAATGGCATCCGGCTCAAGCATACCATGGAAAAAGAAATCCCGGTTACAAACACCTGTCTTGCGGTAGTGGACTTGCAGAAATATGATTTGGATCTTGTTGTAATCTCCGTAAAGGCTCCTTATCTCAAATCCGTATTGGCTGAGCTTGAAGAAACTCTTGCGGAGAAGACATTTGTAATGAGTGGTCAGAATGGCCTAGATAATGAAGAGACAATAGCCCAGATTTTCGGGAACGATCGAACATTGCGCATGGTTGTCAACTATGCCGGTAACTTGGATGAGAATGGTGGTGTCCAGGTTACTTTTTTCAACCCACCCAACTATATTACCGCCTTAGGAGCCAAAGGAACGGGTATCGCCAGCCAATCGACTGAATTGCTCAACACCACAAGTTTGGAAACCGTTGTTTTGGATGATATCAGAGTACAAACTTGGGAAAAGGCGATTTTGAATGCCGCCCTTTCACCTGTTTGTGCCCTCTCCCGACGAACAATGCGAGGCGTTATGGAAACTGACTGGGGAGTGGATCTGGTAAAAAGATTATTGATTGAATCCATCGCTGTAGCAGAGGCAGAAGGAATTGACCTTGGAAAAGAATTTATGGAGCACTGCATCCAATATCTAAAAAAAGGAGGTCACCATAAGCCATCCATGTTGATAGATATTGAAAATAATCTGCCTACCGAAATCGACTACCTTAACGGCAGGATCGTGGAATATGGCCGGAAGCATTCTGTGCCGACTCCAACCAATGAAACTATTACGACTTTGATCAATCTTCTAGAGCGTAAATCGAAATGAAAAAAAACATAAGCTCGAAGAAGGAATAATATGGATAGTATTCAGGCATGGCAGATGGTTGCCGGAGATGAACCTTTTGAATCCATAGAATTATCTGTTCCGGAATTAGAAGATGGCAAAGCCCTTGTGGAAGTAGCCGGTTGCGGTGTTTGCCATACGGACTTGAGTTTCTGGCATTATGGAGTTCCCACCCGGCACAAACTCCCTCTGGTTTTGGGCCATGAAATCAGTGGCACAGTTGTGGATGGCTCATCCGATCTAATTGATAAAGCAGTCATTATACCGGCAGTAATGCCCTGTGGAGAATGCGATTTATGTTCAGTCGGAAGAAGTAACATCTGCCAGAAACAACAAATGCCCGGGAATGATTTTCATGGCGGCTTTGCCAGCCATATAATCACTCCTGCCCGATATCTATCAGAAGTATCTGATTCTGTTTTAACAGACCATACCTTACCTGAACTGGCTGTAATTGCAGACGCCGTTTCAACGCCATACCAGGTAATGGTAAAAAGTAAAATTCAGGAAGGCGATTTTGCAGTAATCATTGGCGTAGGCGGAGTGGGTATTTATGGTGCTCAACTGGCGCAGATTTTTGGCGGCAAGGTGTTAGCGCTGGATATTTCACAGGAAAAACTAGACCAGCTTGAACAGGTCGGCATCGATCAGACCTTGAATATTTTTGGAATGGAAGTGCGGGAAATTAAAAAAACCGTGAAGGAAAAATGCCGGGAAATGGGCGCTCCGCCCAACCGATGGAAAATCTATGAGATGTCCGGGACAAAACAAGGACAGGAACTGGCCTTTGCCTTAATGGGTATTGCCAGCACCTTATCCATCGTTGGCTTCACCATGGATAAGCTGGAGGTCCGGTTAAGCAATCTTATGGCATTTGATGCAAATATTATTGGTACCTGGGGCTGTAAGCCGGAACTGTATGCGGATGTTTTGAAATTGGTCGCTGAAGACAAACTAAAAATAAAACCATTTACAGAAACCTTTCCCATGTCACAGATCAACAAAATTTTTCAACAAACATTAGAACATAAATTAATGAAACGATCAGTGATGATACCGGATTTCGAGAATAACTAACTACTTGGAGATTGATATGAGCAATAATCTAACAAGCCACAATTTAGTCGACGTTGATTTCAAGGAAATCATTTATGAATTGCGCCCCTGTCTGGATACTAAAGGCAATGCGGTAGATAGATTGAGCAACGCGTGGATTTTTCTGAACAATCCAGGGCAATACAACTCTTACACAACTGTCGCCGTGAAAGAAATAATCCTGGCCTTTCGGGCAGCTTCTAATGACCGCAGCGTGGTGGCTGTTGTTTTTTCAGCTGTGGGCGACAAAGCATTCTGTACCGGTGGTAATACGAAAGAGTATGCTGAGTACTATGCCGGCCGGCCCATGGAATACAAACAATATATGCGGCTCTTCAATGATATGATCACATCCATTCTGCACTGTGACAAACCTGTGATTTGCCGTGTGAACGGCATGCGCATTGCCGGAGGCCAAGAGATCGGCATGGCCTGTGACTTCTCAATTTCCAGTGATTTGGCCATTTTTGGTCAGGCAGGCCCCAAACACGGCAGTGCTCCCGATGGCGGCAGTACGGATTTCCTGCATCTTTATGTGGGCATTGAACGCGCCATGCAGAGCGGTATCCTGTGTGAAATGTGGACAGCCTATGAAGCACAGAATATTGGACTTATTTCCGACGTGATTCCTGTTTTGAAAGTGGATGGAGAATTTGTACGGAATCCGCTTCTGGTCACCGATCAATGGGTCAATGATGACGGAGATATGGTATATGGCCGGAAAAAATCCGGAGATGAATATAAAGCGGGTAAAGATTTTCTCATGGATGGTGAGATAGATCTGGCGCCACTGGATGATGCGGTGAATGCACTGGCGACAAAGATATTATATTTGATGCCGGAATGCACCAGTAAGACCCTGAACAGTCTTCGCAAAAAGAAACTGGAGCATTGGGACCAGAACAGCCAGACCAATCGTGACTGGCTGGCACAAAATATGGTGACGGAAGCAAAGGCGGGTTTCCGGGCCTTCAATGAGGGACCCAAAGGCAATCGAGAAGTAGACTTTATCAAGTTGCGTCAGATGTTGGCCGATGGACACCCGTGGAATGACGAATTAGTCGAAGCGATTCTTCCTAAATAATCATGGGGAAAATATCTACAGAGTTCCTTTATGACGGACAGGTTGTTCGGTTCATCCTGAATACACCCAAGGCAAATGTTCTGGATGCGGAAATGATGACGGAACTTCAGTCTGGATTTGAGAATATTGGTGCGAATGTGAAGCTTATTCAGCTTACAGGCACTGGAGATCATTTCAGTTTCGGCGCATCCATTCCTGAACATACCAAAGAGAATGCACCGGAAATGCTGCGGCAGTTCCATGGACTGTTTAAAACTTTAATGAATTTGTCCGTGCCCACAATGGCACTGGTATCCGGACAATGTCTTGGGGGTGGAATGGAACTGGCTATTTCGTGTAACTTCCTTTTTCTGGATGAAACTGCAAGATTTGGCCAGCCGGAAATTATGCTTGGTGTATTTGCGCCGCCGGCCTCCCTGATCCTTCCAATGAAAGTGGGACAGACAAAGGCGGATGATTTACTTCTCACCGGCAGAAGTATGAAACCTGATGAAGTAATGAATTCCGGCCTAGGCACAAAATTATTTGATGATCGGAAATCTATGATGGAAAGTGCTAATGCTTGGGTGGAAAAACATATGCTGCCAAAGAGTGCGTCATCCTTACGGTATGCGAATCGTGCAGCACGGACGGCATTTAATGAAACCCTGTCAGTGAAACTGGATGAGCTTGCAGAAATATATACAGGCGAATTAATGGGAACTCACGATGGAAACGAAGGCATTGAATCATTTTTAGATAAGCGTAAACCGGAGTGGAAAAACAATTAATAGGGAAAGTGGAGATTTTATGAGTAAACACCTAGAAGGGAAAATAGCATTAGTAACAGGAGGGATTTCGGGCATTGGTGCAGCAATTGTCAGCCATTTTCTGGATGAAGGTGCCATTGTTTATGTCTTAGACAAAAATGTTCCCGATTCAATTGTTTCCGATACAAATGAGCACTTAACTGTATTTCCCGGGGATGTAACCAGTAATGAGGATGTAAAATCATTTATTTCCAACATTCAAAAAACAGCCAGTAAAATTGACATCCTGATAAATAATGCCGGTATTATAAGGGATAATGTCATCTGGAAGATGGATGAAGAAGATTTCGATGCAGTGATAGATGTAAATTTAAAAGGTCCGTGGCTTATGTGCCGGGAAGTTGCTCCTATCATGCGTGCACAAAACAGTGGAAGGATTGTTAATATTGCATCCCGTTCATGGCTGGGCAGTGCCGGCCAGTCCAATTATTCTGCATCAAAGGGCGGATTAGTCAGCATGACCCGGGTCCTTGCATTGGAACTTGGAAAAAACAATATCACAGTCAATGCTGTAGCGCCGGGTCTCATTGATACCCCTATGACTCGCAGCCTGGACCCGGAAGTATATAATATGCTTGAGAAATCCATTCCATGTAAAAAGGCCGGAAAGCCAGCAGATATTGCACATACAGTTGCATTTCTGTCATCCGATGAAGCGAGTTTTATTAATGGCCAGGTGATCCATGTGGACGGGGGTAAAAGCATTGGTGCAAATGTGCATTAGAGGAGAAATCCTCAAACAATGAATTCGGTATTTCTCATTGATGGCTGCCGCTCTCCCATTGGTCGAGGTCATGTGGAAAAGGGAATGTACCGGGATATTCGTGCAGATGAACTTTGTGTTCAGGTTCTGCAGGCATTGATCGACCGTACTCAACTTGATCCAAAACAGATTGATGATTTTTATCTGGGATGCGTAGGACAGCATCTTGAACAGGGTAAGAATTTAGCCAGGCTGATTATACTTCTGGCCAAACTCCCAAAGACCATTCCCGGTGTTACGGTTAACCGTTTATGCAGCTCCAGCCTGACAGCCCTACAAATGGCAGCCGATAGTATCAGGTCAGATACCAATCAGCAAATGCTGGTTGGCGGCATAGAACACATGGGGCATGTGTCCATAACCGCCGCCCTGGATTATCATCCAGATCTTTTTAATAATTATGATTTTCAGTGGACTAATATGGGGCTTACTGCAGAAAAACTGTCAGAAGATTTTGAAATTTTCAAAGAAGATCAGGACAGATTTACAATGGATTCAAACCAGCGATATTTCGATGCCAGGGAAACAGGATTTTTTGACAGGGAAATAGTACCAGTAACTGTGGCCGATGGGCAAACTACAGATGAAGATCAGGAGCCCCGATTATCCACATTGGAATCATTGGCAGGACTACAAACGGTATTCAAGGAAGATGGTACAATCACAGCGGCGAACAGTTCTGGAATTTCTGATGGGGCCTGTATGGCATGGGTTGGAAATGAATCTGCAGTAAAACAGTATGGCAGAGAGCCCCTGGCAGAGATTGAACTTACCGTAAATGTAGGGCTTGATCCGGGAAGTATGGGTCTGGGGCCTGTTTTTGCCATCCGGAAACTATTGGATAAAACCGGCCTTTCTATGGAAGATATTGACCTGTTTGAGATCAATGAAGCATTTGCGGTTCAAGTACTGGCATGCCAGAAAGAACTTAACATTGATTCGAAAAAATTAAATATTCATGGCGGAGCTGTTGCCCTTGGGCATCCGCTGGGAATGTCGGGTCTGCGACTTGCAGTTACTCTTGCTTACAGCATGGCTGCAGAAAATGTCAGTTTAGGAATTGCATCGCTCTGTGTTGGGCATGGGCAGGGAGTAGCCATGCTCCTGAAACGTAATTTCACCTAGTCAATCTATTTATGAAAAAAGTGCAATTACATATTAATGGATTTAAACGGATTGTTCTTGTCGATTCAAATGAGACAATCCTGGAAACACTTCGAAACCGGCTATATCTCACCGGAACAAAACAGTGCTGTGACGAAGGTACCTGTGGCAGTTGTACCATTCTAGTTGACGGCATTCCTGTTCTGGGTTGTTTAACTCCCACAGTTCGATGTGAGGGAAAAACTATTGTTACGATAGAAGGAATCAGTTCAGGGGATGATCTGCACCCTGTTCAAAAACAGTTGGTGAAGAATGGAGGCTTACAGTGCGGTTTTTGCACACCAGGCGTGGTGATAACAGCGATTCCTTACCTGGAAGAAAATCCAAATCCAACCGTGAATGATATTAAGGAAGGTCTTTCAGGAAATTTATGCCGATGCACCGGTTATAAGAAAATCATTGAAGCTGTAAAGAATGCAGCTGAGGAACTAAATACATGAGCGGCCCCATTGGAAAACCAACCCCGTACATTGACGGCGTTGAGAAAGTAACTGGGCAAGCGATGTATACGGATGATTTCAGACTGCCCAATATGCTCTATCTTGCTTTTCTGCGAAGTGCTGAGTCTCACGCAAAAATTAAATCACTGGACATTTCAGATGCCGAGTCTCATCCCGGTGTTGTGGCTGTTGCTACAGGGAAAGATATACCTGTATCCTTTGGCGTTCTTCCCATCAGCCCCGATGAAACGGCCATGGCTGTGAAAAAGGTGCGTTATAATGGCGAAATTGTGGCAGCTGTAGCGGCTGAAACTATTGAGGCGGCTCGGGAAGCCGTGGAAAAGATCAAAATTAAATATGAAGCTATTACAGCATTTATTTCTCCTCATGATTCTCTGGAAAAATGCAGCCCTGATGAACAGATTCATCCGCATACAAAAGATGGAAGAAATATTCATAAAACAGCAGAACTTCGTTTCAATGAACCGGAAAAGGAATTAGAGACCGCAAAATTTAAACAGACGGGTTTCTTTAAATTTGCGGGAGTAACCCATGCCTTTACAGAGCCTCATTCCACTTTGGCCATCTGGAATGGAGATGAAACCCTCACAGTGATTAGTGCCACCCAGGTTCCCCATTATCTGCACAAAAATCTATCCAAAGTCCTCGGTCTTCCACTGCATAAGATTCAGGTAAAAAAGCCGGCTCTTGGTGGTGGGTTCGGAGGGAAGAGCGATCCCTTCCCCCATGAAATGATTACTGCCTACATGGCAATGAAAACCAAACGGCCAGTAAAATGTACCTTTTCCCGGGAAGAAGTATTCATCACTCATCACGGAAGACATCCAACGGAGATGAGCATGTCAGTATCCTGCGACAACAAAGCCAAAATCACGGCACTGGATACGGATATTGTCATTGATGGAGGCGCCTATGGAAGTTTTGGTGTAGTGACTTCTTACTACAATGGCGTTCTGTTACAGGGGCCGTATAAAATTGACAAGTTTGGGTTTAAAACGCGCCGGGCTTATACCAATAAACATCAGTGCGGTGCCATGCGGGGGCACGGAGCAGTAAACCCACGGTATGCAGTAGAAGTTATCCTAGATATGCTGGCTAAGGATTTGAAGATGGATCCGTGTGACCTGCGCAATAAGAATTTTCTTCCTGAAAATTCTTTCACTGTTGGCGAATTCCGTATTACTAGTAATGGTGTGCGTGAGTGTTTAAAAACAGTTCGAAAGAAATCAGATTGGGACAAGCGCTACGGCAAACTTCCCTATGGCAGAGGGTTGGGTGTTGCCTGTGGATTTTTCATCAGCGGAAGTGCATTGCCCATCATCTGGAATCGCTATCCTCAAACAGTGGTTCATGCAAAGCTGGATTTTGATGGACGTATTGTTATGTTCAGTGGTGCCAGTGATATTGGTCAGGGCAGTGATACCATGCTGGTGCAGATAGCGGCTGAAGAACTGGGCATTTCCTTGGATTATGTGCAGGTAGAGGTGGCGGATACCAAAACCACACCGGTAGACCTGGGCAGTTATTCCAGCCGGGTTACTTTTATGGTTGGCAATGCCGCCAAGACAGCAGCATCTAACATAAGAAAGGAAATGGCTAATGCCATTGGAAAAGAAAAAGATGTCTCACCGGACAAACTGATCTTTGACAATTGCCGGATTCAGACACAGGACAAATCTATTGATCTCAGCTGGGAAGAGGGTGTGGAAATTGCAATGGCCGGAAGAGGTTCTTTTGTGGAAAGTGGATATTATATATCCCCAAAACTAGGGGGGAAATATAAGGGTGCTGGCGCAGGTTTAAGCCCTTCGTATAGTTTTGGGGCTTTTATTTCAGAAGTTACAGTGAATCCAGATACTGGTGAAGTGAATGTAGAAAAAATATGGGCCGCTCATGATTGTGGTAAGGCATTAAATCCCCTGGCTGTAGAAGGCCAGATAGAAGGCAGTATTCATATGGGCATTGGGCAGGCGCTGACGGAAGAAATGCGCTATAAGAATGGCCAACAGATGAATCCCAATTTCTTTGATTATCGCATTCCATCCAGTGTAGATACTCCTGATATGGATATTACTATTATTGAATCCAATGATCCTGAAGGTCCCTATGGTGCCAAGGAAGCCGGCGAAGGCCCCATTCATCCAGTCTTACCCTCAATTGGGAATGCCGTTTACGATGCTGTAGGCATCCGGATGATGGAACTTCCCATGACACCGGATAAGGTCCTGTCTAAGCTGAAGGAAGTGTCATAATGGAATATTATCATATTCCCTCATCAGTGGAGGAAACACTGTCTATTGCCGATAATTATTCAGGGAATTATACCTATTTTGCAGGGGGAACAGATATCCAGATTTACCGGAAACAGAAACTGGACACTCATGATCATATTATTGATTTGAGTAGATTGGATGAATTGAAATCCATTACTGTTAATGAAGATAATCTTCACTTGGGTGCCATGACAACTCTGGATGATATTATTTCATCAGATATTATCAATTCCAACTATCCTCTCATTTCTGAAGCTGCAAAATCCGTGGCAACTCCAGTGATCCGGAAGACAGCCACCATTGGCGGAAACCTGCTGGTAAATAACAGGTGTACATTTTACAATCAGTCGAAGGAATGGAGAGATTCTATTGGGTCCTGCTTAAAAGATGTAGGTGATATCTGTCAGGTTACTGGTGGGAATAAAAGTTGCTATGCGCGGAATGTTTCTGATTCAGCCGCCTCACTTATGGCTTTGGGTTCTGAAATAATATTGTTAACTCCATCGGGTTCTATTCAAAAACCATTAACAGAATTGTATCTGCCTTGCGGGATTAAGTCCCATGAACTTGATGAACATTCAATTCTGATAGGCATTACTGTGCCCATCAAAGCGGGAAAATACTGGTATAGAAAACTGAGACTTCGGAAAACACTGGATTTTACCTCTTTAACAGTAGCTACGACTGTGGATTCTCAAAAAATGGCAAGAATATGTTTAAATGGGGTATCCATGTCGCCGGTTTTAATTAAAGATTCCTTAGCATCATTAACGCTGGAATCAATTATTAAGCAGGCACGAAAATACTGTAAAACAGTTGAAAATGACTTAATGCCTCTGAAATACCGGCGGGAAATGATAAATGTGTATCTCAAAGAGTGTTGGGAGAAGTTGCATTAAATAATAGAGGTTTTGTCCGAGAGCTAAAAAATAATACGCACCTACATGTTTAGCTTGTTAATCGCCGACTCGGCAAACTCTCTTTCATACCTGATACCGTTTTATTGATCATTTCAAGAGCAGTGGAAACTTCTGCCTCTGTATTGAACCTCCCCAAGCTGAATCTGATGGTCGAGTGAGCCAGTTCGGTATCATAACCTAAAGCACGAATTACGTGTGACGGCTCTAAGGAGATACTGGTACAAGCCGAGCCAGTGGAACAGGCAATACCTTTCATCTTTATGATCAGTGATTCAGCATCAAGTCCCGGGAAACAGAGGCTGGCGTTATGCGGAAGGCGATGTTCTTTACTCCCGTTCAGGATGACATCAGGATGTTCCGCCACAATTCCATCAACAAGTTTGTCGCGCAGAATACTGAGGCGCCGGTTTTCCTCCTCCCGTTTCTCAGCACACAATTCCACTGCCCGTCCGAAACCGACAATCAACGGTACAGCCGACGTACCAGAACGAAAGCCGTGCTCATGTCCTCCACCGGTCATCTGCGGAGTAAGTTCTACCTTGGGATTCCTCTGCCGGACATGAAGTATACCGATACCGGCCGGGCCGTAAATCTTATGTGCTGTAGCCGACAGTAAGTCAATGCCAAGGGCTTCAACATTCAGTGGCAGTTTTGCGAAGCTCTGGGCTGCATCCACCAGGAAGTAGACGTTCCAGGTCCGGCAGATTGTGCCAATCTCAGCAATAGGTTGAAGTATGCCGATCTCATTGTTGGCATGCATGATGCTTACCAAAACCGTATCCTCCCGGATGGCGTCAAGGACCTGCTGAGGATCTACACGCCCATCTGAAGCTACAGTCAGATATGTCACCTCCCAGCCGCGTTTTTCCATAGACTTACATGTATCGAGAGCTGCTTTGTGCTCCGTCATCTGAGTAACGATGTGGCGGCCCTTCTCCATCCACTGATCACACACACCTCTGATGGCAAGATTGATGGCTTCCGTGGCACCGCTGGTAAAGACTATTTCTTTAGGCTTGGCGTTCAGTTCAGAGGCGATAATCTTTCGGGATTTCTCCACCGCCTCTTTTGCTTCCCTCCCGTAGACATGGTGAACACTGGAAGCATTGCCAAACTTTTCATTATAATAAGGAAGCATCACTTCAAGAACTTCGGGGTCAAGCGGTGTGGTTGCGTTATTATCGAAGTAAATAGGTTTGTCCATTACCCGGACTCACATGCTCATGGGCTCACCAGTTCCCCCATTCCGGTGTCTCACAATATCTGCCATAATACTCAGAGCGATCTCTTCTGCAGTCTTAGATCCCAAGTCCAACCCGGCAGGGGAATGAAATCGTTCCAGTGCTTGATCATCTACCCCGTTCTTTTTGAGATAGTCAAGGAGTAACTCCGCCTTCTTCCGGCTCGCAACTACTGTCACGTAAAGTATCCCCGCTGCCAGCGCTGCCAGCGTCTGTTTGTGATCATCCCGGTGATGTGTAGCCAAAATGAAATAATCAACTGTTTCATCAATGGCATCCAACTCAAGAGGATCGGTAATAAATTTATCCGCTGAACTGAACCTCCCTTTTTCTTCCTCAGGAGCCTGGACCAACACACGAAAATTCAGCATCCTCGCCATTGCCACTACTGTTTCAACTACACGACCCATTCCTCTGATCAAAATGGTCGGTGAACTTTGTTGGGGTTCTACAAAAACTGTCATTATGCCTCCACATGGTATTCCTAATTCCATATCATCACTATCCAGGTTTACGTCAACCATCCTTGTCTGATTATCAGCCAAAGATTCTATCACGGTCTTACCAACACGACTTTCAACGCAACCTCCGCCAATATAACCTATCACTCGTTTTCCATTCTGATCATAGATAGCCTTATCGCCGGTTTTTGCTGACGAAGACCCTTGTACAGCAATTACTGTTGCAATGGCAAAACTCTTATTCTGCTCTTTCAACTCTGCTATCATTTCGAACAAGTCTTTGTGCAGTGACACTGCTATTTCTCCCTGAGAAAATGTTCCATTTTTGTCAGATCATCTTCCGTATCAATATCGAGTAGAATAGACGATGAATCCACTTCCACTTTCAGCACTGTATCTGGATGTTCTTTCAAAATTGATTTTGCTCCACTATCGCCGGTCAATCCCGTCAGTGCAGGAAAAAAGCATCGTGGGAAAACCACTGGATTCCCCTGTTGCCCACCGAAAACAGGATGAACAATTTTCTCTCCACCACTCGCCGCAAATTGAGAGACCAGTTTCTTTACGATATCACTATTCACCGCAGGCATATCTCCCAGAAGTATCATAACACCTTGAACTGTGGACGGCAGCGCATTCACAGCCGGTGGAAAGGACGTAGACATACCCTCCTGCCATCGATTGTTGAGTACAATGTCCGCCGGTAGATCAGCAAGTATCTTGCCGGTGGCACCGTCATCGTAACCTGTAACTACAATAACAGGCTCCAGCCCTGCAGATACAGCTGTCTCCACAACCCAAACCAGCACCGGTTTACCTACGACTTCACTAATCAGCTTGTTCTGTCCTTTCATGCTGCTGGATTCCCCAGCCGCTAGAATTATTCCGGCCACTTTCATAGCTCTATCACCTGAATAGTTTGTCATTTTCCTAAACTACAAAAAAATATTTTTTACTATGCTGAACTCATTAGATTGTTCTTTAGGTTTCAAAATATTTTAATACCGCTGTATTCAATGTTAATAGAAATTTCTCATTATATTTATGTTTAGTTTTTATCTTAAATGGGAGAAAACGAATTGCACCTGATCATAAAAAAGATACATACTTTTTTCCTCGTTGGTTTGATTTTTATTTCAAATTCAGCCTCTCAAATTCAAACAAGAAAAATCGCAGATGGATTTGATAAACCCATTTATGCAGTTTCTCATCCAACAGATCACAAAATGATATGTGTGGTTGAGCAAAAGGGCGTAATACGAATTGTGGAAAACAAAACAGTTTTGATAAATCCATTTTTAGATATTCAGGACAGGGTTCATTATCCATTATTTCCGGGTGATGAAATGGGTTTATTAGGTTTTGCTTTCCATCCTGAATTTTCAATAAATGGATTCTGTTTTGTTAATTATGTAGATAAGAATGATTATTCTATCATTTCACGATTCAAAGCGGACAGTCTCACTATTAATCCGAACTCAGAAAAAATATTGCTAAGATTGGAGCAACCTTATTCCAACCATAATGGAGGGAGCATTGTGTTTGGACCAGATGGTTATTTATATATCGGTTTTGGTGATGGAGGATCTGCAGGAGACCCTGAACGTAATGCTCAAAATCTAAATAATTTTTTGGGGAAAATTCTCCGGATCGATGTGAATACCAATCCAGATAAATATACAATTCCACATAACAATCCGTTTATCGGTAAAAAAAATGTGAAAGAAGAAATTTTATGTTACGGATTAAGAAATCCTTGGCGTTTTTCCTTTGATTCGCTGACTGGTGATTTATTTATCGGGGACGTTGGGCAAAATAACTGGGAAGAGATTAATGTCATTTTGGCAAATAAAATGGGTGGGCAAAATTTTGGGTGGAATATAATGGAGGGATTCCATTGTTATCCTGAAGAAATCGAATGCAATAATACAAATCTCATTGAACCAATTTGGGAATATCCGAATAATGCCAATTACGTTAAAACTCTGGCTGGAATAAAACAACCCAAAATGGATGGATGTTCTATTACAGGTGGATATGTTTATCGCGGGGAAAAAATTCCCGAATTTTACGGACGATACATTTTTGGTGACTATTGCACCGGGAAAGTTTGGAGTTTTATCTATGAAAACGGTGAAACAAAAAATATAAAAAATCACACCCTCGAGATTTTAAGTAGTATGAACAAAAATAGTTTTTATTTATCCTCATTTGGTAAAACAAATGAGGGTGAACTTTTAATTGTTGATTATAATGGAGGAATCTATATAATAACATCATTATAACCCTTTTTCTAGAAATCTCAAAAAGCAAACCAAGTGATTCTTTTATTTCATTCTTGAAGATTCTTTGATTATGTTTCCGTATCGATTTTGCGATTAACATATTTATAAAGGAGTAAACTTTATGTCGACATTCATAATGTTCGGGAAATATACCCCAGATGGCTTTAATAATATGTCGCAGGAACGAACCAAAAAAATTATGAATATAATAAAAAAGCACACTGGTGAAATCAATAAAATGTATGCAATACTCGGTGAATATGATCTCGTGTTTCTGGTAGATTTTCCAAATACAAAAGTTGCGATGCAGGCTTCCGTAGCACTTAGTAAATATTCCGGTATTAACTTTACAACTTCTCCGGCACTGCCGGTTGAAATGTTTGATGAACTTATCGGGGGAGGTTTCTTTTCTGACTGGGAATCTCCTCAGAGCTAATTTTTTTCAAACAAATTTCTAAAAAATTATGAATTGTACTATATGATGGTCGCTGTAAACGAATTTGTGCGCCGGCAGGTAAAAGGATCAGGAAAAACCTATTCATCAAATCTATCATTTAAAGAAATTGCCTTTCATGCAGAAGAAAGATTAAATGATAATCATTTTAGGCAAGGATATAGGGACGGAGTCGTATTAGTTGAAGTATCTCCAAAACTAGTACATCATTTTATATGTCCGCTGGTAAAGATTGATAAAAACACAAAGCTCATAACTAAAAGAGTAAAACGGAAAGAAGGGGAAAACCCTTATTTACGTATTCGCGCTTTAAATGGTACACCTCTTCCGGCAGGAAAGGTGGAGCTGGTATTATATCGTCACGATGTATTAAAAGAAAACAATGAACAGAGTACAACTGAAGAGTGGGAATTAATCAGTATAAATGCTATTCCGGAAGGAATTGATGAATTACCAATGGGACCGATAACTATGATGCGGAATCAAATGGAGCTTCCCGGAGGAACAAAGGGACAATATACATCGGAAGATTGGGCTGAATCGGTGCAGTTTTGGCAAAATTATGCTGTACTTGAACCTGAGTCATCCCACAAAAGCTAAATTTATTTTATATAAAACTGGTCTTTGGGAGGCGCCAATGGCCTAGCCATCCACAGAGGCCGGCGCAGCCCATTAGGGTGGGTTTCTTTCTCCTTGGCCCATTTATTCCATTTCTTGAAATGCTCAAAGGATTTATTCGTATCTACAAAAACATCTCCATATTTTTCATTGGGCTCCGGCTTAGATATACTGACTTTCTGCAACCAGCAATGGGCACCAGAGATGGGATCAGGATTTGCTGCATGGGTGATATTTTGGTGTACACCACCATCACGCCACCAAATACGATTTGTATCCGGATCATCCGTTTTCCAAGGTTCAACTCCGGTCACCGTTCTCATCTTCCATTTTCCATCACCCATTTTTTCAATATCAACCGTATTGGTCATATACCGATTCCCTTCGTCCTGTTGCCGACGCCACCTGCCGATATGATGGGAACAGGCAACCACTCCTGGTTTGATGGCTTCCGTCACCCAAACCTTGTCCACAAACCAACCAATTTCGGTCGTAATTTTCAGTAATTCTCCATTATCTACGTCCAAGCGATTTGCATCTTTGGTGTGAATCCAAATTGGATTTCGATGGGCGATCTCCGTAAGCCATTTCGCATTGGCAGATCGTGAATGAATGTGGGTGGGTAGCCTGAAATTTGGAAGCAGCACACATTCATTTTTATCCTGATCCATCTCATTCAAATGAACGTGGCTCTTAATTCTATATCCTGGTGTGGCGTGCTCCGGGTAGCCAAAATCAACCATAGTTTGCGAATACAATTCCTGCCGTTTGGATGGGGTTGGGAAACCGCCATAATTCTTTCCGTCAACTTGTATACCAATTACCTTATCATCTTTTTTGATCTGCCCATTCGGCTGAACTATTCCTTCCAATTCTGTTAATTCTTTTTCATTATTTCGATAAACGTTATCCTCCACCAGAAAAGCCCCGTATTTCCGCATGTATTCTAATGCAGATAACCCTTCTTTTTCAGCCGCATCTGGTAATCCATTCGTATGTTCGAATATGTATTGATAATATTCGTCTATATTGATTTTTTTACCTTCGCGGTAAGGACTTTTAAAATGCTTACGGATACCCAGATCATCGTTCTTATCAATCCGCCAGGAAAGCTCGATCCAGAATTCATCTTCTTCCCACACTTCCCCGGGATTGACTTCATAAGTGAATTCCACTTCTTTACCATCCCGGCGAACTTTTTCCCTTAAAACAGGCTGTCTAAAAGCAATCCAGACACCGGCCTGTGTCTCATAAGAATTAATGTCATGGCGCTCTGAAGCATGCCCCATGGGCAGCACATAATCAGCGAAAAAGGCGGTTTCATTCCAGGTTGGTGTCAGGGCCACATGGCAGCCGACCTTTTCTTCATCGGAAAGCATCTCAATCCAAGTAAAGCCATCGGGATAGGTCCAGACCGGATTAAATACACGAGTGAAATACATATCCAGAGAACCGCGGTTGTCTTTCAGTAGGTGGGGCAGAATTTCACTCATTTCGTAATGGGTCAAGGTGTATTCCCTGGGCCAGTTCAGTTCATTCCAGGCATCTGGTCCCGGTGGTGAATCGAAGAATTCCGGATGAAATTTATTCCAGGCGCTGGGAGATGTCCCCCCTTCCGTTCCCACAGATCCAGTAAGTACGTTCAGCAAATGCAGGGTGCGGGCAACCTGCCAGCCGCCTAAATTTCCGATGGATGCACCGCGCCAGACATGGGTGGACAATTTGCTACCTGCTTTTCCCACTAATTCAGCGACCCGGACAATCTGATCCGCATCAATTTGTGCTTCTTTTGCTGCGAATTCCGGTGTGTATTCAGCCCATTCTTCACTCAACCGTTTAATGAATTGATCAAATTCAACGGGATCATCCGGATGGAGATTCTTGAGATATTCATCCCAGTTCACCCAGTTTTCCATATAATGGCGGTCATACAGTCCATCATCCAAAATGATCTTAGCCATGGCCATAAAAACTGCAGATTCACTGCCGGGATATGTGGGCATCCATTCATCCGCCATGGAAGCGGTGTTGGACAGGCGCGGATCCATGACAATCAACTTTGCGCCTTTCATCATGCCTTCCATAATTCGTTGTGCGTGAGGATTAAAATAGTGCCCCGTTTCTAAATGGGATGACGCCAATAAAATCACTTCTGCATTGGTATGGTCCGGGCTGGGCCGGTCATATTTATGCCACATGGCGTAACCGGTGCGGGCACCGGCAGAACATATATTCGTGTGGGAGTTGTGCCCATCCACGCCCCAAGCTTTCAGGACACGTTCGGTGTAACCTTCGTGACCAGGCCGACCGACGTGGTAAACGACACCATCTTTTCTCTTCCTTATAGAATTGGCAATCTTTTCTGAAATTTCATCTAATGCTTTGTCCCATGAGATCCGTTCCCACTCACCGGAACCCCGCTCCCCTTTTCGTTTTAACGGATAAAGAATACGTTCCGTATCATTGATTTGGTTGATCGTTGCTGGACCCTTAGCACAGTTTCTTCCACGACTGCCTGGATGGTGAGGATTCCCTTCAAACTTCCGGACCTTATTGGAATCTTTATCAATATAGGCCAGCAGACCACAGGCTGATTCACAATTAAAACAGGTGGTGGGTATGATGGAATAATGACGCTCCTTTTTCTCCGGCCAGTCCTTTGGATCTAATTCTGTAAAGTCATCCCATTCACTGGGATCTGGATATTTATATAACTCCCGGGGACCTTCCATTTTTTCGGACCAATCTGGACGGTCTAAAATTTTAGGTATAAGCCCCAATGATTCTGAAAATGTTTCTATCCAACTGCGTTTCATAATTTTAACTCAACGGTATCATTTGCGGTACACGAATCCGCACAAATTCTGTTAAAAATATTCCTGTCAATACCAACCCGCCGGCGATGAGTGTCATACTATCAGCATAAGCAGTAAGCATCACAATGGGGGCAATATTTCCAAACACAATTCCTGTCCAGAAATATTTAGAATAACACCCTTTTGTCATGAGCTGAACGGCTTTCTTTGTATCGACAGTATTATGGGGCATGAAAATTTCTTTTATCATAATCACTATATTTAAAACAATTCCCCAAAGAAGAATGTTAACTGTCCATTCGGATGATTCTGGATAAATCACCATCATAACAACTGAACCAGCCATGACAGCATGAACCAGCATATGAATAGCTGAAATCATTGGTGTCTGCCATAAATCCCGCGCTCGAGCTTGGTTAAATAAAAATGCAGTGTAAACAGCACCCAGCACAGCCAACACAGCACCGGGACCCCACAGCCAATTCAAACCAAGACTCAAATAATTGTCGACTAGTTTCAATGTAACTAGTCCGCCAAAACCCGTAATAATATAAGCACCACGAACCAGCCAGGATTTCCATTGCGGTCTTAAGAGCACATAAATAAATCGATCGGGACGGTCTAGATCTTTGACTAGAAAGGCGGCTGTAAGTCCCATAAACACCAATGTGGTAATAAGTCCGTTTAATTCAGATGAAGCATCAATGCCGCCATTCAGAAAATGCCAGATGGCCATCATCAGAAACGTCCCGGTGGCAATGGCCTTGGTCCATACATAAGCCGGCACTTCCCATCCCCAAAGGACACCTTTACTGGGAGAATCATAGACTCGTCGCGCTTCCGTCGTATCCACATCCTGTTGAATTTCCTGCACCACATTATCAATGGCCCGCCGGTCAATGGGCTTCCCGGTCTTGGCGGAATTTTCCATAGCCAATTGCACCAATATATTTCCCGGATCGGATTCTGAAAGCCGCTGGTGCGCATATTTAGCAAAATGCCCCACCCCTTTCGATTGTTCGGACCATAAATAATCAGAGTCTCGATCTGTTGCAGTGGCATGCAACATATCCGGTGTACCATTCACATAATATAAATTGGGATCCGTCATTTTTTCTGGTTTGCGCGTCATAGTTTTTTCATTGGCAACCAATTGAGCAATCTTGGAATTAGCATCATCCAAATCACCGGACACAATGGCTTCTACAGGACAGACAACCACACAAGCCGGTTCATATCCATGATCCACGCGATGGGCGCAATAATTACATTTCGCCGCTGTATTCGTATCGGGATCAATATACAATGCATCATAGGGACATGCTTGCGTACATGATTTACATCCGATACAGCGGTCGTTGTCAAAATCGACAATGCCATCCGCTCTGGTATACAGGGCGGTGGTAGGACAAATTTCCACACAGGGTGCATCCGCGCAATGATTACAGCGATGAACAGAAAATTCCCGAGTGTTGTTGGGGAACATACCTTTTTCGATGTATTTCACATGGGTGCGGTTAACACCAATGGGGACATCGTGCTCACTTTTACAAACAACGGTGCAAGCGTGGCAGCCAATGCACATGCGGTTATCGATGACAAATCCGTAATTCATTTTTAATTAACTGTTTTCAATTTTTTAAATTTTTCACCTACAACTACAGATTCTAGTTCCAGGTCTGGTTTCTCAAATTTTACTGAATGAATTTTCCCATTTTCCACACGAAAACTGCCAGAAATTTTATCCCCGCCAATATCCATTTCATCATAATGAATAAATACATCCCTAGATATTTTTAATGGTTTCCGCTTTGATGAGCCGTTGGCTTCATCAATATAATTCAAAAAGGATTTGGACCTTAAATAGGCACCCATCTGCCCTGCCCGTTCAATTTCATCTATGGTCATGCCAGAAGGATTCAGTTTCCGCTGGAAATATTTTTCATATTCTTCAATCAATTGGTCTGCAAGTTTATCCATCTTTACCATTGAACCAATATCATCCAGCGTAATGATATGATCTTTCATTGCATCTTTGGCCAATTCGCGAAAATTTTCATTGGGGACACTCCACACGGAAGCCATGGTATCAAAATCAAAATCGAACAAAATATTCCCAACCACGATGCTGGCCTCTCCAATCTGCCCGCCGCCGATGCCAGCCACACGCTTGCCATTCATTTCCACTTCATGACTGCCCACCAATTCTGCTTTTACGTCAAAAAAACGTTTCAGCGTATTCACCACGGGTGTGAGCATTTGTTCATACACTTTATCTGAATTGGCAGGAACGCGACTTTTATGAAATACACATTGATAGAAGAGTTGATTTGAATCAAGATACGTTCCGCCGCCACCGACCTTTCTACGTAAAATGGGAATTCCTTTTTCTTCACAAGCCTTGCGGTCGAAAACATGATCTAACTTCTGGTGATACCCTAGACATACATAAGTATCAGATGGTTGGGAAATGATAATAGTGTCCGGCGTTTCTTCCGTCATAAGCTCCGCCACGGTATGATAGACCGCCTGCGTTTGCCACCCGGGGATACGCCCCATGTGAATTAACCGAATAGAGTTTGATTTTTCAACCAAAATTAAATCCCTAGATGACCATTCAATTGCATTTGCTCACGAATTATTTTCAACTCATCACCAGTTGGTTTGAAGGGATAATCCCGAAATTCTTCTCCGGGGCGATAGGAACCATAAGGCCGATTACATGCCATGATACCTTCACGATCCGGACAACCATTCGTCATAAATGGTAGTCCTTCATCAATGGTATTTTGAATCAATTCTTCATCCGATTCTATGGAACCTATGAATCCATTTTCATCGAATTGAAACACATCCCGTTCCACATTTCTTTCTTCAATGAGAAATTTTGCCAACTGCACCCGCCGATGCCTTTTTATGGACTGGCGCGTTTGATGCTGCAAAGCGGTTCCTGTTTCCGGATTAAATGAAAAAAGATATCCGGCAATTTCATCTGATTTCAAACGATAAAACATATCCACCAAATCACGGTCTGTTTCGCCTAACCCCACAATCAAATGGCAGTTCACATTCATATGACCATAAATTTTTCTTGCGGCGCGGACCATCTCCCAATGGTAATCCCAGTCGTGGGGCCCGCCTGCATCTTTACCTCGTGTTTTAATGAATAATTCTTCTGTCACTGCGTCCAATCCATAACCGATAATGTCAATCCCTTCTGCTTTCAATTGCTCCAAAAAGGGCACGGACATGGTGGTGGCATTGACCAAGCCTGATAAAGGAACTTCCGGTGCAGCAGTGTGAACTTTTCGAGTAATTGCTACTAAATCATCGTTGGCCCGGTGGTCCTGTACTTGGGAAATACAAACACGACCCACAGTGCTTTCTGTTTCTTTTTCGGCAATCTTTTCTACAATCAAATCTGTGGAAAACAGGGGCCAATCCACGCGAATGAAACTGTTCTCTTCCGCGAGACCTGGCCGTTCCCGGGCTAACCCGCAGTAGCTACAGTTGGCAAAACAGCCTTCCGGATAATTTTGCAGCAAATTGATGCAGCCACATCCACAGCCATGGATTCTGCCTGGTTTGAGCCCCAGTTCAATGGCGGCTGCCATACTGATCCGAACATAATCAGGGCTGATATTTAGCAAATCAGCTTGTTCCTGTGATGATAATTTTAACAATTCAGCGTTCATATTTTTTCATTACCATGTTACCCCGCAGCAGGCATTAACAAATGACGGGTTCAATCCTTTTTCACTGGCGTACGCCACAATCCCTTCTGATGGGAATGCGATTCCGTTTAACCCGGCATCAATTGCCAGCTGATCAATCTCAATTTTCATGGCACCAAGCGGGCGGGCACAGCCCAATAAAATAGGAGTCGTTGGTAAAGCCAATCTTGCCGTTTCAAAAAAATCACCAATTTCATCCACAGATGGCAGCACGACGCCTTCCATACCCGTTCCGGTTAGCGACAGTAAAATCACAAGAACCAACGTTTTTGGCGGATATTTCTTAATCATATCCAATGCGACCCATTCACCATTCATTTTCCCAAAATAATGTCCTAAGACTATGTGAGGAATTGCAGGAATTCCATATCGATCCAATTGTTCAAGCACCGCTTCGTAATCAACCAGAGTTGCGTCCAAATGATAAACATCAGAAATGGTTTCCTGGTCACCAATGATGTCCAGCATGACACCATCCACGTCTACATCAGCCAATGCTACGCATGTTTCTTCATCCGGCAAACCAGGATGCACCCGAATCACCATTTCCAATTCCTTACGGATTCGTTTCATGTCTTCTATATGAGAAAGCAGGGGTACTTGATTCCGAATATTGCTGCCACCAGAAACCAAGATGCCCTTCGCCCCTTTTTCATGCAGGTTTTTCGCCATGTCAAACAGACTGCCGTCAAAGGATGGTAAATCCAGCATACTGTCCAGCATTTTGGTATTACAATGTTCACAATTCAATGCACAATTATTCCCCGTGACGCTGATGGATATAAATTCCTTGAGTGAACCGGAAAATTCAGACGTAATGTGTGGTTTTAATCCAGGGCCATAAAAAGTGATTTCATTGGGAAAGTTTTCTTTTCTTATTTCAAAGGGATTTTCAACAGCATAATCGACAGTTTCAAAGGCGACTTCAGGCATGTGTACCACCGGGAGTTACAAAACAGCCATAAGGATCTGCCAAACCTTTTCTTGAAGTGCGTTCTGCTTCTTGGATGGCTGTGCTAAGCGCATTTAACAAAGAATCCATGGGTAGATTGGTTAAATCATCCGACCAGCGTTCATATACTTTGGATAGTGTTCCCGACATAGTATTCTCACTGCTCGAATGCCAGCGCAGGCTCTGCTCCAAATCGGCAATGGCATGTTCCGATGTAAAAAAGTCCCCGCGGATATAGACTGATTTGATCATTTCCCCTGCAAGCACAAGCCGGATATCCAACAAACCACCCGGTGTTTTTACTAAAGCCTTCCCCGTTGTATCAGGCACATCTGTGGTTTGAAAAATCCAATCATTGTCCATGTATTTGTTTTTTTCAAGCTGATGTACTTCATTCAATTCTGATTTCGTAAAATCACCTTTTCGAATATTCAATCGAAAAGCATCCCTGTATCCGTTGAAGATAATATTTCGCACTTCATCAATTGTTAAACTGGTGTTGCTTTCAAGGTGGACAGTTGTCGTTCTTTCCGAAACGGCTGATATTTCTTTATCCGTTATTTTTTCAAAAGGTATCTTCAGCACATTCAGCATATACGGGACATCCAGTCCAACCAACAAAGACGCATGGAACAATAATCCACCAGTGTCAGTTTTATGCAATCCCAACCCGGCAATTTTTTTTCCGTTTACTTCCAAATCATTTTTCCTGCGGAATTCAACATGGATCCCTAAAGTTGCCAAACCGGATATGATTCCCTGGGAAAATTGGGTCATTCGCTCCCGGACATGGGCATATGTTTCATCAGCTTTTCCGGAAATCGCCAAGGCCACGCCTAATTGGTCTTCGCCCATAATAATAGCGCCGCCACCAGTGGGACGCCTGTTAATTGGAATCTTGTTGTCGGCGCAATATGACAAATTCAATTCATTTTCAATGGACTGGAATCGCCCCACCAACGCACAGGGTTGATAGGTATAAAGTCGAAGGGTTGGCAGAGATGTGCCCGCACCAGCACGATTAGCCAGCACTTCATCCGTCGCCAGTCCTACAGAGGCGGTTACATTATCATTTTTAATATATCGCCAAGTGGTCAATCCAGGATTCCCTGTGTTTCAAAGCGTTCAATTTCCTGCTCCGCCCAACCCGGTAATTTGTCGCCTGAAACCATTGTTTCTGATTCTTTTTCCCAGTTTGTTGGTTCGATCTTGACGAGCCAGCCATTGCCGTAAGGTTCTTCATTGACTAACAGCGGATTTTGTAAAACTCTATCGTTTTTCTCAATCACGATTCCGGAAACGGGCGCAACAAGTTCACCGGTCATTTTTGCCGCTTCCATGGAACCCATGGCCTTGTCCATTTCCACGGGTGTTCTTTCCGATGGCAATGTCAGGTAGGCCAATTCGCCCAGAGAATCCAAACCCAGCTCATCCATGCCAACTGTAACAATACCAGCAGCATCCTGTTTTGACCAGAGATGGTTTGAGTTATAAAAACGGTCTGATTTAAAATCAAATTGTTTTTTCACAAGTCTAATTCTTCAGATTGCGGTTCTGGTGATACTTCTTCATTCGGATCTGAACTGGTAGTTTCTTCTATGATTGGCTCGTGCAGATTCATGGCTTCCAGAACAAAATCAATAATATCCCTCACCGCCATATTGTCTTCATTTCCCGATGTTTTGACTGCATCGGCGTACATGGTCATATCTTTTGGACAAGCAACTGTAAAATTATTGACACCTACAGAAACAGCTTCTTCAATTCTATTTTCGCTGGGGCGCTGTGTCATATCATCATGGTCTGGAAGCCAGACCCGGCCACCGCCGGCACCACAGCAAAAGCTATTTTTTTTATTCCGCGGCATTTCCAC
>Ga0187833_10000984_pt1 | contig 33450 bp, 30 predicted proteins | sample ETNtaG_37_FD_167968 | JGI IMG/M metagenome (GOLD analysis project Ga0187833, IMG submission 167968) | Marine microbial and viral communities from oxygen minimum zone, Eastern Pacific Ocean - ETNP2014_SV_400_PacBio MetaG (Illumina Assembly) | ecosystem: Environmental > Aquatic > Marine > Hypoxic...
ATGGTTCGACGGAATATAATTATCATCCTGATGTCTGTAGAGGTCATGCTTAACGCCTGCGCCCTGGCATTCATCGTTGCAGGAGCCAAATGGGGGGAGGCTGATGGACAAATCATGTTCATGTTGATCCTGTCAGTCGCAGCCGCAGAAGTTGCCGTCGGCCTGGGATTGCTGCTGCAGATAAATCGTCGAGTCGGATCTATCGATATTGACGAGACCAGCAGGTTAAGGGGCTAGTCCATGAACGAATTAATTTGGTTAGTACCCCTCGCTCCACTAATTAGCTTCACCATAATGTTTGCGACCCAGGGTAAACTGGGGAAAACCCCTGTCGCTATTCTCGGGGTTGGTTCTGTAGGACTGTCGGCGTTGATCGTCTTCAGTATCGTCTTTAGCTGGATGAATTCAGGTCCACAGGCACCCTATATCTACACCGTTGCCTCATGGATCAATGTTGGTGGGTTTAACCCGAAAATAAGTTTCCACCTGGACGGCCTGTCACTAACCATGATGTCTGTTGTTACGGGTGTTGGCTTTCTGATTCACGTCTACTCCTCCCTGTTTATGGAAGATGATGAGGATTACAGCCGCTTTTTCTCTTACATGAACCTGTTTGTTTGCGCCATGCTTATTCTTGTACTGGCCGACAACATGCTACTCCTGTACCTGGGCTGGGAAGGTGTGGGACTGTGTAGTTACCTGCTGGTCGGCTTCTGGCATGAGGACCTAAATAACTGTGCCGCGGCCCGAAAAGCATTTGTCGTCACAAGAGTCGGCGATACAGCCATGGCACTGGGTTTATTCCTGTTGTTTATGCACCTGGGTACATTACAGATACAGCCAATGATAGAGGCCGCTACCCAAACCTGGGTGGCGGGTGACACGATTCCCACAATAGCCGCGCTGCTGCTGCTCGGTGGTGCCGTTGGAAAATCCGCACAGTTGCCGTTGCAGACATGGTTGCCGGATGCCATGGCGGGACCGACCCCGGTCAGCGCCTTGATCCACGCGGCTACCATGGTAACCGCTGGCGTTTACCTCATAGCCAGAACACATGGGCTGTATCTGCTGGCTCCGATGGCACAGACAGCTGTCGCAGTGGTGGGTCTCGCCACTCTGCTGATGGCAGCGTTTACTGCCCTCACCCAGACTGATATTAAGCGAATCCTGGCGTATTCAACGATCAGCCAGATCGGCTACATGTTCCTGGCGCTCGGCGTTGGTGCCTGGGCATCCGGTATCTTCCACTTGATGACACACGCCTTTTTCAAGGCGCTCCTGTTCCTTGGTGCAGGTGCCGTAATCTACAGCCTCCACCACGAGCACAATATCTTCAAGATGGGTGGCCTGAGAAAGAAACTGCCCGTTGCTTTCTGGAGTTTCCTGATTGGCAGCGCAGCGCTCACCGCCCTGCCCCTGACCTCCGGTTTCTTCAGCAAGGATGAAATTCTTCTCGCTGCCTATGAAGTGAATCCCTGGTTCTGGGCCGGTGGACTGCTAGGAGCTTTTCTCACCTCCGTCTATAGTTTCCGACTTGTGTTCGTCGTCTTTTTCGGTGAAGCAAAAACAGAGCCCTCCGCTCCTGCTGGCCCAAGAATGGCGGTGCCCTTGATCATACTCTGCGTGCTATCAATTATTGGCGGCTGGTTCCATATTCCGGTGGATGCAGTCTTCCCGGTTGTTGCTGAATCACATCACGACCAGACGATTGCAATCATTACTCCGCTTGTACCAATACTAGGTGTAATACTTGCCTACCTGATGTTCCTCAGGAAGAGCCTGGATTTTACTTCCCTGCTGGAATCTCCCCTGGGTAGTAATCTGCGAAAATTCTTTTTCAGCCACTGGGCGATGGACTGGCTGTACGACAAAGTTTTTGTCATGCCCTATAAAACGATAGCACGTGTGAATCAGTCCGATATTGTCGATATGGTCTATGAAGGTATCGCCAATATCACATCTATCTTCCACTACCTGACGTCCTCCACACAAACGGGCCAGCTGCGCTGGTACGCCTTTTCGATGGTTGCAGGTCTGGTATTTATTCTGGTCATCATGTTGGGGATTATCTGAATGCAGCTCGTTGCCCTAATTAGTGTTTTATTCATAGGTGGCCTGGTAGCCTGGCTGGCAGAAAGACGTAATCATGACTGGCCCAAATGGGTGTCACTGATCACCATTTTACTCAGCGCCCTGCTGATGATACCGCTGTTTTCGCTCGAGCCTACCAGCGTGCCGCTGGGTGCAGCCACTTCACAATGGTTGCTGGTCTATGAGGCACCCTGGATTCCAAGATTTGGCATTAGCTTCCTGCTGGGAATGGATGGTCTGTCGCTGCTGATGGTAGCCCTGACCCTCTTTCTGGGGCTGGTTGCACTGGCTTCATCCTGGAACGAAATTGATCATCAGCCCGGGTTTTTCCAGTTCAACCTGATGTGGACACTTGCCGGCGTTACCGGTGTTTTTGTTGCCCTCGATCTGTTCCTGTTCTTCTTTTTCTGGGAAGTCATGCTGATTCCTATGTATTTCCTGATCGCAATCTGGGGGCACGAAAACAAGGCTTATGCCTCCATGAAGTTCTTCCTGTTCACGCAGATCAGCGGCCTGTTTATGCTGCTGTCCATTCTGGCCTTCGTGTTTGCCGCAGCAGACCTAACCGGTAATTTCACCTTCAACTATTTCGATCTCGTTGGTTTGAACCTTGATCCTGATCTCGCCTGGTGGCTGATGCTCGGGTTCTTCGTCGCCTTTGTGGTCAAGCTGCCGGGATTTCCTTTTCATACGTGGCTGCCTGATGCGCACACCCAGGCGCCAACGGCCGCGAGCGTACTTCTTGCCGGGATTTTGCTGAAAACCGGAGCGTACGGCCTGATCCGATTTACCGTGCCACTATTCCCCGAAGCTGCGATGGAAATTGCCCAGGTAGCCATGCTCCTCGGTGCAATCGGTGTTGTATACGGCGCCATAATGGCGTTCGCCCAGGATGATTTTAAACGACTGGTCGCCTATTCCAGTGTCAGCCATATGGGTTTCGTGCTGATTGGTATCTTTGCCTGGCGGGAACTAACGCTGCAGGGATCTGTTATGCAGATGGTTGCCCATGGGCTCAGCACGGCGGCACTATTTATGATCGCCGGTGCACTGCAACACAGGCTGCACACGAGAGATGTATCAGAAATGGGCGGGCTTTGGAAAGACATGCCGCGGATGGGTGCCATAGCCATGTTTTTCATCATTGCCTCTTTGGGCATGCCGGGCCTCGGTAATTTCGTAGGAGAATTCATGATCCTGATGGGGACATTCCAGGTGAATGTACCTATTACAGTATTTGCTTCTCTGGGACTAATAGTCGCAGCCGTTTACTCCCTCGTCGCAATGCAGAGAGTATTCCAGGGCGCACCCACAGCAGACAGGAATCTTCAGGACTTTGATTTACGGGAAGTTGCCACCATGGTGCTAATGATGTTGGGCCTGGTCTATCTGGGTGTTCATCCACAACCGGTATTCGATATGGTGGAGCCCGCCTTGACTAGCCTGTATCAACTAACCGGTCCGATGCACGAATGGGTGGGAGCAGCAAGATGAGTGATCAACAACTAGTTGCCATACTGCCCCACATCCTCCTCAGTGCATTGATCCTCATCCAGATGATGGTCATCGCCTTCGCCAGGAATCTGGTGACAACGGTCGTTATATCAATCATCGCACTGGTGCTGACCGGGCTTGCCTTTATACCGGTACATTCCCTGATTCCTATCGTGGTGACGCCCCTGATTGTCCTCGACGGATATGCCATATTCTACTCAGGGCTGATCCTGATGAGCGCCACCGCCGTAACACTTATGGCGTACGACTATTTCAAAGATCGTGAGGAGAGACAGGATGAGTTTTTCATGCTGTTGCTGCTGGCAACACTTGGTGCCCTTATCCTGGTATGCAGCTCGCACTTCGCATCCCTGATTCTTGGGCTGGAGTTGCTGGGGGTTTCCCTCTACACCATGATTAGTTATCCACGGAAAGGATTGCTGACCCTGGAGGCCGCCCTGAAGTACCTAATACTTTCCGGAGTATCCTCCACCTTTATTCTATTCGGGGCTGCCCTCATCTACGCTATCAGTGGCAGTCTGGGCTTTGCAGAACTCGCCACCATCGGTTCGGCGGAGAACGGCACAGGTGAATTGTTCCTGACAGCTGGCAGTGCGCTGATTTTCGGCGGTATCATGTTCAAACTATCTCTGACACCATTCCATATGTGGACCCCCGACGTTTATGAGGGTGCTCCAGCTCCGGTGACGGCATTCGTTGCCACGGTTTCCAAAGGCGCGATATTTGCCATAAGCCTGCGGCTCTTTACTTCCTCAGGTTTGATTGAGACCAGCTCAATTCTCACCGGCCTCTCTATTGTCGCCATCCTTTCGATGCTGGCAGGAAACCTGCTCGCCCTCAAGCAGGACAATGTAAAACGTATCCTCGCTTACTCTTCCATTGCGCACCTGGGTTACCTGATGGTGGCTTTTATCGCCGCTGGCATGGTTGGCGGTAAAGTATTGGCATTCGAAGCATCCAGCTACTTCCTTTTTGCCTACTTCATTACCACTCTGGGCGCTTTTGGTGTGGTGACAATCGTATCCCTGCGTGATCATGAGAAAGACGCTGGCGATATCTCCAACTACGAGGGCTTATTCTGGCACCGCCCCCTTTTGGCAATTATGTTTACGCTGACACTACTGTCCCTCGCAGGTATTCCGCTTACGGTTGGATTTATTGGCAAGTTTTATATCTTCACCGCCGGTGTGACAACAACACTCTGGTTACTTCTGCTGACGGTAATCGCAGGTAGTGGCATAGGACTTTTCTACTACCTGCGGATCATCTTTGCCATGACCAAGAGAACTGACGCCAGTGTGAGTGAAATTGAAATCCCACTCGCAGGTGGCTGCGCGGTGGCAGCAATTAGTGCTGCAATGTTGCTGTTTGGCATTTACCCTGCACCTGTCATCAACCTGATCAATAACCTTATCGCTTAGTGAAGGACATCAGGGTGATTGAGAAAGCTCAAACACCCTATCGCTGTCCCGACTTTTGACAATCCCACTACAGGTTGTAGCCAGTTTCATTGTGCTGTGCCAGGTCCAAACCAGTTGATTCATCCTCTTCGCTGACTCGCAAACCAATGGTGAGATCAACCAGTTTCAGAATAATAAAGGTCCCTATAGAGCTGTAAATCAATGTCGCCACAATACCTTCAATCTGCACAAGAAGCTGACTGCCCATTGATCCGGATTCAACACCGAATCCAGCGCCACCAAGACTTTCCGCACAAAATACACCGGTGAGTACCGCGCCAACTATTCCTCCCACACAGTGCACACCAAAGACGTCCAGCGAATCATCGTAGCCCAGTGCCCGCTTTAGCGTTGTAGACGCAAAGAAACAAATAACCCCGGCAGATAAGCCAATCGCCATGGCACCCAGTGGGCCAACGTAACCGGAGGCGGGTGTAATAGCAACCAACCCAGCCACGGCACCAGTAATAATGCCAAGCACACTGGCTTTCTTGTACAGGACCCATTCCGTCATCATCCAGCCAAGCGCAGCACAGGCAGCTGCCACCTGTGTAACCAGCATTGCCATTGCTGCCGTGCCATCTGCCGCCAATTCACTTCCAGCGTTAAAACCAAACCAGCCGACCCACAACATTGCAGCGCCGATAACTGACAAGGTCAGGTTGTGTGGTGGCATTGGCGTCCTGGGATAACCTTTTCGATTACCGAGAACAAGGGCAGTTACAAGGCCTGCAATCCCCGCATTGATGTGAACGACGGTTCCGCCTGCAAAATCGAGAATACCCATCGACCCCAACCAGCCACCACTACCCCATACCCAGTGAGTGATAGGCGCATAAACAAAGGTGACCCATACTCCAACAAAGACAAGTAGTGCTGAAAATTTCATTCTGTCCACGAATGCACCGACCATAAGTGCCGGGGTAATAATCGCGAAGGTCATCTGGAAGGTAATGAAGAGGGTTTCAGGAATAGTCCCCGAAACAGATTCGGTCCCTACGCCGGCCAGGAACATCATGCCAAGGCCGCCCCAGTATTCCCCTTCCCCACCAAATGCGATGCTGTATCCCCATAGAACCCAGATGACAGTCACCAGGCAGGTAATTGAGAAACACTGCATAAGGACCGACAGCACATTCTTGACCCTGACCATACCTGCATAAAACAACGACAGGCCAGGAATCGTCATAAACAACACCAGCAGCGTAGCGGTAAGCATCCAGGCTGTATCACCTGAGCTGATCTCGTCAGCAAAGGCAACGGGCGCAACGGTTAACATCAACAAACCAACGAGTGACCTTGTTATCAGGCTCCCTCTGGCTTGAGATACAATTTTTTGCAAATTCTCTTCCACTTACGACTCCTCCAAGTTTTGCTCTTTTAAATAGCCTTGTCACACCTTGTATCGGCGTGCAGGACTTCATCGACGAACAGTTGAGCAAGGTTGATGCCAGAACGACCATTTTCTCAGAAGTTATGGATATGCCCCACATATGGGACATACAGGGACACAAGGTCTTCCAGACGCACCATTCGAGCGCACTCTTTTGATGCGCCGGCGAATTCCGGCGCTCCATAATGCAGCGCCATATCCGGTCCATCTACCAAAAAGGATCAGGCTGGTGAGCTGATCCTGGTTTTTGCCGTATACTAGGATGAAATCCGTCTGCTTAGGTCACATGCCACCAGCCTGGTTTCAGCGCTACATATCTGCCAGCTCCTCGAACCACAGGGTCAAAGTCTTCGGCAAGGATATCCACTATCGAAGGTGGTCCACGCAGGACAACCCAGGTCTACTTTTTGTTCACGGCTATGGTGCGCATTCACACTGGTGGGACTTTATAGCGCCCGCCTTTATTGAGAACTTTGATGTCGTCGCTATGGACATGAGCGGCGCAGGCGACAGTGCACATAGGGATCTCTACCAGGCTCGCATCTTTGCGACAGAAATTATCGGGGTTTGTAAAGATGCTGGGCTACGGTCCCCCGTCATCATCGGACACAGCTTCGGCGGTGCCATGACACGGGTGGCAGCCTGGGCGAACGGTGGTGAACTTGCGGGGGCAGTTCTGGTCGATACCATGTTGTCTCGCGAGGGTCGCCAACGCACACCTGTGGCATACACAAAATCAGGTCCACGCACCCGTATTCGTTACTACGACTCGCTGGCTGAAGGTGCGAAACGATTCCGTCTCCGACCTGCCCAACCCTGCGCCAACCGGTACATCCTGAACTACATTGCTCGCCACTCACTCGCACGGGGGAAAAAGGGATATTCCTTCAAGCTAGACCAGGCCCTGTTCTCAAAGATGCGTGGAGATACTGGCGATGAGTTACCTGATGCGCTGACAATGATTACAGAATCACAGTGTCCGATTGGTATCATCTACGGTCAAAACAGCCGCATTCTTACAGCTGAATCAGCAACCATTCTCAAGGATTTGGTAGGAGAAGATTTGATTCAATGTGTCCCTGACTCACATCACCATGTATTCCTTGACCAGCCACTGGCTTTTATTGATACGCTCAGGAACTTGCTGCCAAAACTCCAGACTAGTTTAGCGGAGAATCAAAATGGCCCTTCATGAATTATCCAGGTTAAACTGATAATTCACCTCATCACGATCAAACAAATGGACAGTCAAGGTAATTCCGAAGAAGCCACTCAATCAGAAATACAAAACCACGAAGCACCTTTCACCGTATATGAAGCAAATATGCCAGATTGGCGTATTTGGTTTGGAGTAAGTCTCACTGCCTTTTGGCTGATCATGCTCTCTGCCTACATAACAGGTACCATCGGTTGGACAAATATCGGCCGGGCACCAATCGAGCGGCCGGCAGTTTCCTTGAAGGCGCATTTGCTCCCCTGGCTTTTTTATGGCTCGTGATTGGATACTTTTTGCAGAAGAAGGAACTGATGCAAAATACGAATGCCATCAAGATGCAATATATTGAAATTCAAAAGTCCGCAGCGCAGGCTGAAATTCAGTCACAGGCCATCAAGGCGTCAGAGCTTCATGCCAGGAAGGAATCTTTCCTTCGCATCGCCGAAAGCGTCAAACAACAGCTTGGGGCCATCGTGGGCTTCTTGTACCTTTCCAGCCAGGCATCCGGAGGTGGCGGCATCGTCTCCCAGGACAAGATTTCCGACCTCTGGACAGCCATGAACCAGAATGATCCTGAAGTCTTCTCCCGTTCCATGATGCAGATCCATTTTCTGAACGGTGAGAACTATGCCTACAAGCTTTTCTACGGCACGGCCATCAGGACCCGCCATAGTGAGAATTTTATATTCAATATGGAGCGACTGATCAGGGCCGCAGATGAATGCGATGATGACGGTATGATTCGCGATTCGCTTTTGGGCAGTGCACACGGCTTTATCTACGACAAAATGACGACCTTTAGAGATTCGCCCCCAGGCGGATTTACGTACGGCAAATACGACTTTGATCCTGACTCATTCGAGTGACTGCAAACAGCTAGACCAAAATTAGGAAACATCTACATGGACCCCGTAAAAGCTATCTCCTCAGACCGCGACCAGGCCAGGAAACTAGCTGATACCAACGCTGATATCTGTTTTCTCGCACTTGCAGATGCCAATGGCAGGGCATCTGTCAGGACCCTGGTATTAAGAGATATCTCAGATAACTATTTCACGCTGTTTTTAAACAAAACCAGCCCCAAGTGGACCGCGTTTGAAGAAGGGACGGGGCATGAAATGCTGATCTGGTACGCCAGTGTACTGCGCCAGTACAGGGTCTCGGGGAAACTAGAGGAACTTGACCAATCAATCGTGAGTCAAAACTGGAAAAACCGACCCGATGGCAGCAAGTATCTTGATTCTGTCTACGAGGAACTTGGAAACCAGAGTTCACCGATAGATTCCCGTCATATCCTCACTGATAAGATCAGCCAGTTGAAGCAGAGCATGGACCTGGAGACGATGCAGGCACCCGCTGCGGTTTCTGGTCTGAAGCTTACCGCAGACAGGATCGACGTATTGGATCTCAATCATCAGGATCGAATCCATGACCGCCAGCTCTACACTTATGACGGTGGAACCTGGACCACACAGGTTCTGATTCCATAGCTTCCCTTCGGTGGCACAATCATTCGACCGCACAATAATGGAGAAGCACTGAATCCGGTGCCGGATCTTTGACAGTGACCCTGCCTGTCTATAAATTAGCTTCCAGGATACGGATCATATCCATCGTGTCGATCGTTCTAACCAGGGGGAACCGTCGAACATGCCTATTGGCTCCCTGATGTAAAAGGAGGTGATCCCATCAATAGTCAGTCTATTAGGGGAGCCTCCGGGTTGTTTTAACTCGGAGCTTGCTCCCACTACGTAAGACGCGGCCCCAGGGTGCATGCATCCTGGGGCTTTTTCTTTTCCTAGGGTTCACTCACGGCGGTGCGGATATCACTCAAATTGGAGAAGCAGGTCTCCACAGCTGTACTCAGGAAATCCTCCATAAAAGGTGAGTTCCTCTGATCTTCCCTGATCGCAGCGAACAGCGTCCCCCAAAGACCGGACTCACCCAGTTTGGTGGCAACAATAGTCTCGCTCTCAAGATACTCCGTCAAAGCCCAGTTTGGCAGGCAGGCTATTCCGCGACCACTTGCCACCAGTTGCACCATCATGGGAGTGAGTTCCGCGGTCCTGACTGATGCAGGTTCCAGGTCCTGGGGGTCAAGAAATTTCGTGAACACATCAAGCCTGTTGCGATCCACCGGGTAAGTAATCAGCGTCTCCGACATCAGGTCTTCCGGCACCAGAAAAGGTCTGACGGCAAGACGGTGATTCTTCCCCAGCGCCATCATGGCTTCATAACGAAACAGGGGCACATAGTGAATACCAGGCAATTCGACCGGGTCGGAAGTAATGACCAGATCAAGGTCACCTCGCACCAGGGCTGGCAGGGGAGCAAAACTGAAACCACCAGTCAGATCCAGCTCAACTTCAGGCCAGTCACCCCGATAGCGATCGATGCAGGGGATCAGCCATTGAAAACAACTGTGGCACTCAATACAGATATGCAGTCGACCCGCCTCACCCCCTGCAAGCCTTGCGATATCCCTTTCCGCTGCACGAACCATGGGTATGATCTCATCAGCAAGGTTCAGTAGATTGCGACCGGCGCTGGTGAATCTTGGCGGTCTGGTTTTGCGCTGGAACAGTGTACATTCCAGCCTTTCTTCGAGATCCTTTATCTGATGTGACAATGCTGATTGGGTCAGGAAAAGCCGGTCGGCGGCCTCAACAAGACTGCCCGTATCGCGAAGCGCCATTAGTGTTCTCAAGTGCCTTAGTTCAATCACCGGGTCGACCTATTAAGTGAGTGCTATTCAAGTATACTTAACCCTGCAACAGAATTGTTCATTTAGATTCAGCGCTTATAATTTGCACCCAGACCTAAATATGGCTTGACTCAGCCAGACGACAAGACACAATACCCGCTTAAAGCCAAAAAAAGATGAACCCTGCCAATGTTTAACTCCTCATCGGTCGTCATTGAAGCATTCCTGGATGAAATTGTTGAGCACTATGTCAATGTGTATGGTGAGAACGACACTGACCTTCACCTGCTGATTTCAAATACGCGTAACGCCCTTGAGATAATCGCCAACAGCGACGCACCCTATCACGACGCAAATCATACGATGATGGTTACCGCCGTCGGCATGGGAATACTTCGTGGCAAGATCCTGATCGAAGGTGGTATCTCAGCGACCGACTGGGTTCACTTTGTTATATCACTGCTAAACCACGATATCGGTTACATACGTGGAATCTGTCGTGCCGATCGTAATGGATGCTATGCGATTAACACCGAATATGAAACGATCGCTCCTCCCCCGGGTTCAACAGATGCATTCCTGACACCGTACCATGTTGATCGGGCCAAGATGTATATTACGGAACGCTTTGAGAAGGAAGAAGCAGTTGATGTTTACGTGATATGCGAGAATATTGAGCGAACTCGTTTTCCCGTACCCACCGATGGTGATCAACAGGACTCAATTGATTTTGCAGGGCTGATCAGAGCAGCAGATCTTATTGGGCAGCTGGCAGATCCGTCCTATATTCGCAAGATTTCAGCGCTGTTTGCAGAGTTTAAGGAAACCGGGCAGGCAGCTAAGATGGGCTATACAACCGCCGCTGACCTGCGTGCTGGCTATCCAAAGTTTTTCTGGGAAGTCGTCACGCCCTTCATCACTGAAGGTATTCGTTTCCTGCGCCGCACGCAGGAAGGGCAAAAATGGGTGGCTAATCTCTATGCGAATGTATTCACAGAAGAACACGAAGCGCCCGCCTACGGACCTGAGAGGCGCGAAACCGATGAACGCCGGCTAGAGGCGGAATCCCTGTTCAAGGTGAAGGAGGTCACTGATAGTGACAAGCGACGAGACCTTCGCCGGACGGACGACGCCTAGAACGCCCAGACAGGACACTCCATAGCTTTTGCTGGTTGGAACCAACCATCAGCAGATCTCTCGAATTGGCAATTATCCGGCGAAATCCGTAAAATCCCTGCTCTTTTGCACCTCAGGCTAGCTTGATGGCGCAATTTCACTGTCTCGTACAGGACAGTTGTTATGAGACAGGAAACGCATGCTTATCAGCGCCGAAAATTCAGATCCCATACCCGCTCCGGATTTCAATCGTAAGTTGAAAATCTGCCTGCTGGGTTATCGCTGTAATCCCTACAGTGGTGGGCAAGGTATTTATATTCACTATTTGAGTAAGGCGCTGGTTGAGGCGGGACACAAGGTTGACGTCATATCTGGCCAACCTTACCCACAACTGGATGAACGGGTAAACCTTATCAAATTACCCAGCCTCAACCTGTTTGAGTCAAAACACCATGCCCTTGAGCTTCGTCCCAGACACCTCCTGTCATTCACTGACTTTTTCGAATGGTTCAGTATGCTGACGGGAGGATTTCCAGAACCCTATACATTCGGCAGAAGGCTGGTTCAGTATTTTGACAGGGAAAACCCCGACTACGACATCGTCCATGACAACCAGAGCTTGTGCTATGGCGTACTGCAACTACAGGAGAAGGGCATCCCAGTTGTTACTACCATTCATCACCCAATCACCAGTGACCTCGCCATCGCCCTCAAGAATACTAAGAGTTGGCGGGCAAAGTTTCTGATCTGGCGCTGGCATTGGTTTCTGCAAATGCAAAAAAAGGTCGTGCCAAAACTCGATTACCTCACTACTGTTTCCAAGGCGTCTCGACAGGACATTGCAGACGCTTTTTCTATCAGCACAAAAAAAATCAAGGTAATCCACAACGGTATCGACACTGATGTGTTCAGGCCTCAGCCGGAAGTAGAAAAAAAACCGTTCCGGATTATGGCGACCGCCAGTGCCGACATACCACTGAAAGGACTTGATTACCTGCTCAAGGCAGTTGCATTGCTTGTCCCTGACCTTCCTCAGTTGGAACTGGTTGTTCTTGGCAAACTTAAAGAGGATGGACAGACAAAGAAACTTATCGGCAGGCTCAAGATCGAAAAACACCTTCGTTTTGTCTCCGGCGTCACAACCCAGGAACTCGTAAAGTTATACGCAGAAGCCACGCTGGTCATTGTTCCATCAATTTATGAAGGCTTTGGCTTGCCCGCTGGAGAAGCAATGGCCTGTGGTTTACCCGTAATTTCAACGGATGGTGGGGCCCTGCCTGAAGTCGTTGGTAACAGCGGCATCATCGTGCCAGTTCAGGATGACCGGGCTATCGCCGAGGCTATAGTGGAATTGTTGGCTGATACAGAAAAGCAGGGACAACTCAGTAGGAAGGCCAGGGCAAGAATAGTCGAGTTGTTCAGCTGGCAATCGGCGGCACAGGAGTTGGTGAAATTTTATTCCAGTCTTCCTGGCGTTAGAGAGGAAAGAAGTGTCGTTACAAACAATTAACTTCGAACACCTGCGATTGCAGGACAATGATCGCATCCTGGATCTTGGCTGTGGTGAGGGTCGTCATGCCATAACCGCATACTTGGAGAAGAATGTCGAGTCCGTGGGCATCGACCTTTCACTCAAAGACCTGCAGACTACGAAATCGCGATTTGCTGAATTTGAAGACCAGCAAAAAACAGAAAAGAGTCTGGTTATATCTATTGCAAATGGAAGCCAGCTGCCATTTTGTGAGCAATCATTTGACAAGGTAATATGTTCAGAGGTACTGGAACATATTCCGGACTACAGATCTGTCATAACCGAGATAAACCGGGTACTCAAACCGGGAGGAATATTTGCTGTCAGCGTACCGAGATTTTTCCCTGAATGGGTATGCTGGCAACTGAGCGATGAATATCATGCGGATGACGGGGGCCATATTAGAATATTTACTGCTGGGCACCTGCGGCGTGACATTGAAAGTTCAGGATTCGTTCACTATAAACACCATCACGCACATTCACTGCACGTGCCCTACTGGTGGCTTAAGTGCCTGTTCTGGAGAGAAGAAAATGGGAGTGAAGCCAAAGCAGTTGAAACTTATCACAAGTTCCTTATCTGGGACCTGATGAGTCAACCAAAACTGACCTACTGGCTGGACCTGCTGTTAAATCCGATTATGGGTAAGAGTGTAGTGATGTACTTTGTTAAAACCGGGGATCAAGTATGACTAAGGTTTATGTGTCGAAGGGGTTTTTCCCTAAAGCGTATTTTAGGGATACCGTAGACTACATCGCTCGCATTCAACAGCACGACGGATCAATCCCATGGTTCGAGGGCTCCTGTTTCGACCCCTGGGATCATATCGAGGCGGCAATGGGGCTGACCATCGGTGGTCGCTACGATGAGGCTAAACAGGCTTACTACTGGTTAAAGAACAATCAGCTACCTAATGGCAGTTGGCTGGCTGCTTACAAAGATGGAAAGGTCGAAGATGGCACTCGGGCCGAAAGCAATTTTGTTGCCTATGTGGCGACCGGCGTCTGGCACTACTATCTTGTTACTGGCGAACGGGACTTCCTTCAATCCATGTGGCCCGTTGTCGAATCAGCAATGGAATTTGTGCTTCGGCTCCAGGGTAGCCACGGACAGGTCTACTGGGCGGAAGATACTACCCTGGGTATCCGCGAAGACTCACTGATAACAGGCTGCAGCAGTATATATAAGAGCTTGGAATGTGCTCTCAATATTGCTACAAAACTGAATATCGGCGTAAGTGACTGGGCCCTGGCGCGCACCAAGCTCGGCAATGCCCTGACAACACATCCGGATTGTTTTGACAGAACCTGGGATAGCAAAAGCCGCTTCGCCATGGACTGGTTTTACCCGGTACTGACGGGTGTCATAAAGGGGCGACAGGGAAAACAACACCTTCTCTCAAGGTGGGATGAATTTGTAATTCGTGAGATGGGCAGTCGCTGCGTAAATGATGAACCCTGGGTTACAGTAGCAGAATCCTGTGAACTAGTGATGGCACTTCTGGCTGCAGGCGAGAGTACCAGGGCTACTGAGCTGTTTGGCTGGCTGCATCAGTTCCGGGATGATGACGGCTCCTACTGGACAGGCTACGCCCTCCAGGACAAGGTCCTCTGGCCCCTGGAGAAACCTACCTGGACAGCCGGTGCCGTGATGTTAGCCGCGGATGCGCTGTCAAACTACACCAGCGCAGCACACCTTTTCCGTGAGGGAGCAGGACTGCATGCCGCCAAGGATACGGTCCAAACAAACTAGCTTTCAGGACTCGATCCCTAAGGACGCCTCCACTACCCGGGCAAAAAAGCTAGCCCCATAAACGAGCGCCTTATCGTTGAAATCATAATCATGATTGTGAAGTGGTGAGCTGTCTTCCCCATTGCCCATGATCAGATAGCATGCCGGTACCCGTTCTGTCATAAAGGAAAAGTCTTCTGATCCTGTACCGGGCTCACTACTCCTGATGACATTTCCCGCACCCACCAACTCCTCGCACGCCTCTGCTGCCAGTTCAGTAACGGCTGGTTCATTTACTACCGGATGAAAGATGGTGCGAAAATCCAGGTGCCCGGTCGCGCCATGAGCAGCACATATGCCTTTTACCAGATCATCTATTCGCTGTTCAATGTGTTCCATCACCTGCATTGAAAAAGCACGCGCCGTCCCGGCGAGATGGGCACTTCCTGGAATGACATTGTATGCATCACCGGCATGAACCTGCGTAATCGACAGAACCGCAGTTTGTGTTGGACTTGTATTGCGTGAAACAACTGACTGTAATGCCAGGATCAACTCACCTGCTATCACGACCGGGTCAACACCCTGGTCAGGGAAAGCACCATGGGAGCCCTTTCCCGAAATTTTAATGTCAAAGAAAGCACCGGCAGCAGTCCTAACGCCGGGTGCTGCCGCAAACTTACCTAGGGGCAACCCGGGTGCATTATGTACTGCATAGAGACTATCGCAGGGAAACTGTTCCAGCAGCCCATCTGCAAGCATGGCTTGTGCACCGCCCAATCCCTCTTCCGCCGGTTGAAATATGAAATTCACCTGCCCACGGAAATCTTTACTCTCAACCAGGTACTTTGCTGCGGCCAACAACATGACCGTATGCCCGTCGTGGCCACAGGCGTGCATTGCACCGCCATTGGTGGAGCAATGACCAAACGTATTATTTTCCTGAATCGGTAGTGCATCCATATCCGCGCGCAATCCCACAGATCTGGTTTCATTGCCTACCTTCAACACACCTACTACTCCCGTCTTTCCAACACCACGATGTACCTGGATGCCAAATTCTTCCAGTTTATTGGCGACAAAGTCGGCGGTGCGAGTCTCTTCAAAGCCAAGCTCCGGATGCGCATGGATATCCCTGCGCCAATCGGTGATTTCATTCTCCATCGCAGCTATTTCTTCAACCAGTGACATTGTTTCCTTCCTAGTGATTCAACTTCTGTTCGAGCATATCAGGGCCAATCATGGGAATCACGCGGCACCTGCTGGCGGTACAGGCCAAGCAGGATAGGTCTGCAGATTTAGTTTGTGAAACCCGGGTCTTCTTGCCAGAATTGAGTCAAACGGTGAACACAGGTAGAAAACATGAACTATGAAACCATCAAACTAGACGTTACAGATTCAGTGATGACCATCACCATGAACAGACCCGAGCGTCTCAATGCCTGGACCTACCAGATGGGCGATGAGATGCAGCAGGTGATTACAGAAGGTAACGCAAATGACGAAATAGAAGCTTTCATTCTCACCGGTGAAGGCCGCGGTTTTTGCGCCGGTGCCGATGTCAAAGATCTGTTTCAGACGCAAGTCGAATCAGGCGATGTCCGCCGCGGAAATTCTGAACCCGGGAACTGGGTCCGACTTATGCGGGAGTCCAAACCTATGGTGGGGGCCGTAAACGGGGTCGCCGTCGGCATCGGCCTGACACAGATATTGCCAATGGATCACATCGTCGCCTCCCGTGATGCAAAATTCAGTTGCCGATTTATCAAGATGGGGCTCGTACCTGAGCTCGCGAGCTCTCACTACCTCGTTGCACGCTGCGGATTTGGCCAGGCCAGTGACCTAATGTTGTCTGGTAAGATCATCAGTGCCGCCGAGGCTATGGACATTCGGCTTATCGACACACTGGTGGATGGTTCAGACCTCCTCGATACAGCCCATGAAAAAGCCAGATCAATGGGAGAGAATCCGCAAGCCGCACTAAATATGGTAAAGACACTGATTACTCAAAACATGGCTGAAACCAATATTGATGATGTACAGGCTCGTGAACTGGCAGCCTTGGCACAGTGTTTTGAATCACCGGAACACAAGGAGGCCATTCAGGCATTTATCGAAAAACGAGAGCCGGACTTTCGCCGTGCAAGAGGGAAATAGGACAGGAACCAGCTAAAAACCAGGAGACCTGTAGCGCCAGACATCTGTAAAAAGAAACCCATAGGCGCAGAGCACTACCGAGGTAATCATTGCTGGAACAAGCCCGTTCATCGTACCAAATGCCTCGATGATAAATCCAAGGACCAGTGCACCAAGGGGCATTGCCCCCAGCAGGCCCAGGCTGAATACACTCAGTATTCTTGCCAGGTGCTGTTGTTCTGCTGACTCCTGGACAATGGCGCGGGACAGTGTTGATGTCACCCCCATGTTGGTTCCCCAAAAAAATAACACCACCATGAGCAACCACCAGTCGGGCGTAAACCACAGAAATCCAAGTATGAGCACCCGTGTAAGTTGCATCAGCAGGAACCAGAGTCCTGGCCGGGCAATGGGCATGATTTTGAACTGGATCATGTTGGATACGGTCGCTCCGGCATAGAACACGATCAGTATAGTAGCGAGGCTAACAGCATCACCCTCATAGATACGCTTAACAATGAAGGGGACGACCATCGAAAAGGCACCAAAATTAAAAATGCTCGAGACAAAATTGATAAGCATCGTCTGAAAAATGATCCTATTGCTGTAAGTTGCACGCAAACCTCCCAGGACAGACTGCCAGATTGATTCATCACTGGACTCGTAGCCGCTTTCTCTGGGGGCGATCCGGCGAACAGCTAAAGCACCCAATATCAGGCTTGCCGCCTGCACCATAAGAACCTTATCAATCCCGACGATCTCCATTTGCCCGGCGAGGGCTAATCCGCCCATCTGGACCACAAATCCTATGGCTGTCGCAACAGTCACCGCTCGCTGCACGTCTTCACCGGCCACCCGGTTTAATATCGCCTGCTGGGCAGGGCTTGAAAACGCGAATGCCGTACTCATGGCAAGACCAAACAGGGAAACTGTCCAGATATTGAGCAATCCGGAATCGATACAGGCATACAGAGCAAGCGGTATAAGCCAGGCAATACCATAAACTCTAATCAACAGATCCCTTGCGTCTGTTTTGTCTGCCCTGGCACCACCCCAGAGCATTAGTACAATCCCCGGTATGCCGATCATTCCCTGAATCAATCCCACCTGATCCGCAGGCAACAGCAGTATTCCAACGAGTAGCCAGCTGATGAGCAACTGCTGCATGGAAAGCGCTGTACCGGTGAAGGCGGTTGCACCCAGATAGGCGCGGAATTGTTGGTTTCGCCAGAAATTATTGTCTGTGTCGCTCAACTGATACTTCTTCTGCTTTTTTCCTGGTTCGAGAAACCATTGTGGATGGAGTATCCCATGATCCTCCTGCCCAGACTGCAATTTATTATTTAGATCAGGGCACATTTCTGGCGAAAAATGTAATTCTTTATATTTCAACCACTTAGAAGAAATTCTCGAGGTAAATACGACATTGACTTGCTTGCTTCAAGCAAGTATCTTGCTGCTGTATATCAAAACTTGAGTGGCAAAGATGGCTGACTATGTTGCACCTGGTCGTGAAATTGGATTCGTAGTAAATGAATTGCTGGATTATTCCTACATCAATTCACTGGACGACTTCACCGATGCTACGCCGGATCTGACCGCTGCAATTCTTGATGAAGCCGGCAAGTTTGCTGCACAAGTACTGGGGCCCCTTAACAGAACTGGTGACGAGCAGGGAACCAGGCAAGACGATGATAAGGTGATCTCTGCCGATGGTTTTGCAGAGGCCTACCAGATGTTTGTCGACAACCAATGGTTGAGCCTCGCCCAGAACCCCGTATACGGGGGCCAGGGTCTACCCTTCCTGATTCACCTGGCGGCCTGCGAAATGTGGCACAGCACCTGTACCTCATTCGCGCTCTGCCCCATGCTGACTGCCGGCGCCATAGACACCATGTCTGCACATGCCAGTGAGCAACTAAAGCAGATTTATCTGCCAAACATGGTTTCGGGAAAATGGACGGGTACGATGAACCTGACGGAATCCCATGCAGGTTCAGATTTATCCACACTGAAAACACGTGCGACACCAGAAGGCGATCACTATCTGATTCGTGGCCAGAAGACATTCATAACCTGGGGCGAGCATGATATGGCGGAAAATATCATTCATATTGTTTTAGCGCCCCTCGTTGACGCACCACCAGGCAACAAGGGACTTTCACTGTTCCTGGTACCAAAATACCTGGTTAACGAAGATGGTTCCCTGTCCGACAGGAATGACTTACGAGTCGTTTCAACCGAAGGCAAACTTGGTATTCACGCCAGTCCAACCTGCGTGATGAGCTTTGGTGAAAATGAAGGTGCGGTCGGCTACATGATCGGTGAACCCGGTGATGGGCTGGCCTGCATGTTCACCCTGATGAATCATGCAAGGGTTGAGGTGGGTTTGCAGGGAGTTGCCATTGCCGAACGGGCATACCAAGATGCGCTCAGCTACGCGCGCGAGCGCATCCAGGGGCGAAACGTTGAAACCGGGAACATTGCCACGATTATCCAGCATGCGGACGTCCAGCGAATGCTTATGCACATGAAGTCCATGACTGAGGCAATGCGTGCGTTAGCCTACGATGGTGCCTTCTACTATGACCTGCGCGGACACGAGGGAGATGTTGAGAAGAAACGGCAGGCTGACGAGAGGTTTGCCCTTCTCACACCTGTTATCAAAGCCTGGTCAACGGAACTGGTTAATGAAGTAACTTCCATGGGCATTCAGGTTCATGGTGGTATGGGTTTTATCGAAGAGACCGGTGTAGCCCAGCACTATCGCGATGCACGAATCACTTCAATCTATGAGGGTACGACTGGTATCCAGGCTAACGATCTTGTTGGTAGAAAATTGCTGCGAGATCAGGGCGCAGCACTCGAATCCTATATGGAGGAAATCTCCAAGACTGTGACAATACTGAACAATGCCGAGGACCCTGAACTGAAACGAATCGCAAAGCAACTGAAGGACGCGCTGGAAAATCTAGCGTCAGCGTCTCGGTTTATTGTTGGAAATGCAAAGGGCAGCCAGAAGTTTGTTGGTGCCGTCTCCTACAATTTTCTGATGATGATGGGCTATGTTGCCGGTGGCTGGTATATGGCACGTTCGGCGGGGCTTGCCGCGGATAAAATGAACGAGGGTTCAGACAATGATTTCTACAGGAAGAAAATGATATCTGTGAATTTTTATTTCTCACAGCTACTGCCACGCCACCTCGGCTATCGGGACGCGGTTATACAGGGCGCAGAGCTGGGTGTGTCTTTAACTGAAGAAAGCTTCTGAAACTTTTCTGGAATTGTCATGGCACTTAAGAATGGTGGACGTTTAACCCAGGCTGAGAGAGCAGAAATCTCCGACAAGCGCATGCTGGGAGCAGTTGTTAAGCTGATCGTGGATCACGGCCCCGCGGCAACGAGCCTTAAGGAAGTCGGGCTGCTGGCTGGCTACAGCCGGGGATTGGCCGGGCAAAGGTTTGGTTCAAAGGACAAGCTCTTTGCATTCGTACTCAGGCAGGTTGGAGATTCGTGGCTGGATCAATTAAAGCGTGCAACCGAATCACAGACCGGGCTAAAGGCTATCCACCACGCTTTGGATGAACACTATAAATTTTGTGTGGAGGCTCCAGACCAGGTCAGGGCCTTTTATACCCTTTGGTTTGAATCCGTAAATGCCGGGTCCGAGCTCGCAGCTATCATCAAGAATATTCACAATCGCCGTCACCAGGACATGGTCAGTTGGATTACAGCAGACTTGGAAATTTCTGAGGCCAGCAAAAAGGATGCTGATACGATCGCTGCACAATTTTGTGCATCGATTATTGGAATCGTCTACTACTGGCTGGCGAACCCTGATGCAACTAACGAGACCAGAGACTTGCACGAAAGCCTTAAGAACACCATGACGCTACTCATTCGCTAGCCAGAAAAGAACATAGTTAAACAGAGGAACATCTAATGTCAGAAGTAAAAATCAGATCTGTCGACAAAGGTAGCCAGGAACAACGCCAGGAGCCACCACTTAGATTTGTCACGGCGACAAGCCTCTTTGATGGCCATGATGCCGCAATCAACATCATGAGGCGTATCTTGCAATCCCTTGGCGTCGAGGTTATTCATCTGGCGCACAATCGATCCGTTACAGAGATTGTACAGGCCGCCCTTCAGGAAGATGTCCAGGGAATCGCCGTCAGTTCATATCAGGGCGGTCACCTGGAGTACTTCAAGTACATTGTCGATATGCTCAGGCAAAACAATGCTGGCCATATAAAGGTTTTCGGTGGCGGCGGCGGTGTTATCCTTCCGGAAGAAATTCAGGAACTGCACGATTACGGCATTGCCAGGATCTATTCACCCCAGGATGGTATGGCGATGGGGCTGGTTGGGATGATTCAGGATATGGTGGATCGCTGTGGAGAGGCCTCGGATTCTGCCAGACCAATAGAAAATGCAGAACCCACAGACTACCTGGCCCTCTCTGCACTCATTACAGCAATAGAACGACGTGACATCACCGCTGGAGACCTGGCGGCACTCAAGCTCGGATCGGATCGCTCGACCCCTATTCTCGGCATTACGGGAACAGGTGGTGCCGGCAAATCATCACTGTCCGATGAGATCATTCGCAGGTTTCGAACTGATTCAGGTGACTCAGTTCGCATTGCAGTGCTGGCTATTGACCCAACGCGGAGAAAGACTGGCGGTGCACTCCTCGGAGACCGAATCCGAATGAACTCCATATATGCACCCAATATCTTCATGCGCTCTATTGCTACCAGACATTCGACTGGTGAAGTTCCTGACTATCTTGCCGACATTATTGCAGCAGTACGTCAGTTTGACTTCGATCTGATTGTCGTTGAAACACCAGGTATAGGCCAGGGCGATGCCGGCATAGTTCCATTTGTCGACGCTTCGATGTATGTGATGACACCAGAATTTGGAGCCCAGAGCCAACTCGAGAAGATAGACATGCTCGACTTCGCTGACCTTGTTTTAATCAACAAATTCGATCGCAAGGGCGCTGAAGATGCATTGCGGGATGTCGCGAAACAGGTTCAGAGGAATCGTGAGGCATGGGATGAATCACCAGAAGAACTGCCCGTTTATGGCACCATCGCCTCGCGATTTGGTGATGATGGTGTATCTGCTGCATACCACGGCCTGCTGAAAATCCTGCGGGAGAAGGGGCTGAGGGACTGGGATTCAAAGCTTCCATTCAGTAATAACCGACTGCCGTCGGAAAGGTCGGTTATCGTCCCTTCCGCAAGGCAGCGATACCTGGCAGAAATCTCCGAAGCTGTTCGCGCCTACCATGCTGAGTCTGAAACCCAATCTACCCTCGCTACGGAACGTCAGCAGTTGATTGGCACCCAGCGGATGCTAGGGGAAAACCTAGACAGGATAACGGACCTGGTTGACCAGCGTGAGGGCAAGCTCACCAGTGAAAACAAGAAGTTGCTGAGTGAATGGCCTGCAGTAAAAGAAGGCTATATCGGCGAGGAGAGAATCGACACAACGCCATCGGGCAAAGAGATCCGAACGCGCCTGGGCAGTGAGACGCTTTCGGGAAGCTGGGTGCATAGGGTTGCAATGCCTGCTTACAAGGATGAGGGTGAAATTCTTAGATTCCTGAAACGCGAAAATCTACCCGGCATATTCCCGTTCACTGCCGGAGTATTTCCATTCAAACGGGAAGGTGAAGATCCTGCGCGAATGTTCGCCGGGGAAGGAGATGCCGCCAGGACTAACCGGCGATTCAAGAAACTGTCCGAGCATTCCGAGGCAAAAAGGCTGTCCACGGCATTTGACAGCGTTACCCTGTATGGGTTCGATCCTGCCACACGGCCTGATATTTACGGTAAGGTCGGCAACTCGGGCGTATCCATCGCAACACTGGATGATATGAAAGTTCTGTATGGTGGTTTTGACCTGTGTAACCCCATGACATCCGTCTCAATGACGATTAACGGCCCAGCCCCCGCAATTCTAGCCATGTTCCTGAATACTGCTATTGATCAGCAGGCGGATCAGTTTCGTGACAAAGAAGGTCGGGAACCAAATGATAACGAATATGCTGAGCTGCGCCAGTTTGCGCTATCCAATGTACGCGGTACAGTCCAGGCCGATATCCTGAAGGAAGACCAGGGTCAGAATACCTGTATCTTTTCTACGGAATTCAGCCTGCGCATGATGGGCGACATACAGCAGTATTTCATTGAGAATGATGTTCGCAATTTCTATTCCGTATCCATATCCGGATACCACATTGCGGAAGCAGGTGCGAATCCAATCAGCCAGCTTGCCTTCACACTTGCCAACGGGTTTACCTTTGTTGAGACCTACCTGGCACGCGGCATGAATATCGATGACTTCGCATCCAACCTGTCGTTCTTTTTCTCCAACGGAATGGACCCAGAGTACACTGTGATCGGCCGTGTCGCCCGAAGAATCTGGGCCATAGCCATGCGTGACAAATATGGAGCAAACGAAAAGAGCCAAAAACTTAAATATCACATTCAAACATCCGGCCGCTCTCTTCACGCCCAGGAAATGCAGTTCAACGATATTCGAACAACACTGCAGGCACTGCTCGCGATCAATGACAACTGCAATAGCCTTCATACCAACGCCTATGATGAAGCCATAACAACGCCGAGTGAAGAGTCAGTTCGCCGCGCACTCGCCATTCAGTTGATCATCAACCGAGAGTTTGGTGTAACCAGTACTGAAAACCCGGGACAGGGTTCATTCATCATGGAGGAGTTAACAGGCCTGGTGGAAGAAGCCGTGTTGAGAGAATTTGAGAAAATCTCGGATAGAGGCGGCGTTCTTGGTGCCATGGAGACAGGCTATCAGCGTGGCAAGATCCAGGAAGAGTCAATGAAATATGAAACCCTCAAGCACAATGGCGAACTTCCCATTATTGGTGTCAATACATTTCAGCCTGAAGGTGAGCCCGCCGAAACCACTATTACACTGGCAAGATCAACTGAAGAGGAAAAGCAGAGCCAGATCAAGCGATTACAGGACTTCCAGGCAGAACACAGCGATGTGAGTTCCAAGGCACTAGATAACCTCAAGCAAACCGTCAGTGAAGGCGGAAACGGCTTTGAGGCCTTAATGGAAGCCGTGCGACATTGTTCTCTCGGTCAGATGACAGATGCATTCTTTGAGGTCGGTGGCCAGTACCGTCGTAGCACCTAAACTAGCCTTGACCTGACAACAAGATTCCCTCATTGCCTCCAGCGAGGCCGTGAGTTGTTGTGAATATGTGAATCTGAACTAGCCCATAAAACTAAATCATCTGTGATGATTACAATGCTTCTTAGTTGAACACCGGATTAAATAGTCCGGCACCTAATCTTCTGTGGCCGTTGGCTCGGCGCCCCCGCCATTCCCGCGTCTAGGCGACCCCGTCCGTCCCTGGCGCTAGCCACGCCAGATCAGGCACCAGACTATTCAATCCTAACTACTGAATTCTTTCGAATTAGTGTCAAATCAAGGCTAGTTAAGCGTGATGATATCCGCGGTAGGCATAGCACCATCACCTAATTCTGCAGATTTCGTCGCCTTAAAAACCTCGAGATCGCCCAATACAATTTGCCAGGTGTAGAAGAAGGGCGTGCCTTCCATATCAATTTCGAAGCAGCCGAACCCTATGGGAATCATGGCGAACTCGCCTTCGTAGCTGCCGACAAGATAACGTTCCAGGAATTCCAGGTAGGCCTCACGCTTTTCAATAGACACGAGGTCAAAGAAAGCGACCGCATCCCTGCCCTTTGTTTCGACCTGCTCCAAAATTTCAGCCGGGAACAGCCCTCCTGTCCACCTGGCATTAATTTCGGTGACGATCACACTGCCATCGTCTTTGAGAAAAAAATCTATCCCACAGTTACTACCCTCGGCAGAAGTGTAACCGTGTGACCGGGCGTATTCCCCAACTTTGATCAAGATGGACTCCTGCTCAGCGGTTAGTACAACGCCTTCGCCTATCAGGTTGCCAACCCACAGTCCTTCTGCAAATAGTATTTTCCTGATGTTTGCGATGCGAATTTCAGTATCCGAAACAAACAGATCAACGGTCATTTCAATAAAGAGATCAAGAGGCAGCTGCTGCTGCAGTATGATGATCATGTCATCATCATATTCAGCTACATAAGCAAGGCTGTCCTCAATACTTTTGACAGCAGTGACGTTCCTTGCACCCGCCAACCCAAGTAGTTTCAGCATGACCCGATTATCATGCCTCGCGAAAAATGCCTTCACTCTGTTTCCTGTCAATTCAGCCTTCGTACAGACCAGCGTGTCAGGTGTAGCTATCCCGTATCCTGGCGCGTTTTCCGCAAAATGAACCTTCGAGTTAACGTTCCTGCTGACACTGAGAAGCTTCTCATCCAGATGCAACCCATAATTGGAACCACTGACCATGTAGAGATTGATCAGGTCCGTCAGGTCCGGGTTTTCCGCCGCTAATTTGGCGACAGACTCGTAGTAATCAAACTTCGGATGGTAGCTGAAGTGTTCCATGGGCACAGTCGCCGCTACCATCTGCCTAAAAAAACCATGGTACGTCTTCAGCGTTTCCTGCCACTCCGGCTTCAGATTTTCGTCGTAAAGTGCCAGGTGATCATTATCATGCCCAATACACGCCAGAGCAACCTGCAACATAGCTGTCAACTCGATGTTCGACAGGTGGTCTGCCTGTTGCTTATCGCTGAGATCATCCAGGTCAAAATGCAGAGAGCAATCATCGCCAGCCATGGCAAACAGAGAAGAAAAACCTGTGCCAGGAAAATATGATCCGCCCTTCATATGTCTATACTCTTATTTGTTAAACGCACCGCAAAAGTCCCAGCGTTTTTACCTGAATGAGTTTCTCGAATAGTCCCGAGGATATCGCCCGTTTGTAAATCGTATGGGGCGCCTGACCACCTTCACTGGGATCTATGAAAATATCATGAATCGCAAGGATTCCACCGGGCACGATATGTCCACTCCAACTACTATAGTCCGTCATGGCAGCTTCCATACTATGCCCACCATCAATAAAAACCATGCCTAGGGGTGTAGCCCAATTTTTTGCTGCAATGGCTGAGGGTGCAACAATGGGCACAACGGTTTCCTCAAGTTCTGCCGCGCGCATATTCAGTCGAAAGTTTTTGAAAGAATCCAGTAACCCGAGCTGCTCATCGTAAAGCTCCGCGTCATGATATTCCTCACCCAACTGATGCTCCTCTGAGCCACGGTGATGATCTACAGCATAGAGGGATGTATCGGATTCCCGGCATGCCTGGCCAAGGTAAACAGTCGATTTCCCACAATAGCTGCCCACTTCCAGGCACGGGCCAAGTTCTGCCGAGACAATGCAATAGTCATACAAAGCCTCTCCTTCAACGGGGTCCAAAAATCCCTTTATCTGATCAACATCAAGCGGTAGTTTCATCGGTTTACGGTGCTATGAATTATGCGGGATTTAGAAATTAAAGAAGATAACAAGGTACACAGGTACGACAATCATCACCCCATAACAAACGATATTATTGAGCGGCGGCCATTTATCTTCACTCTTAACGGGGAACTTATTTCCTATAACAAGCCAGATACAGCAACCAAGGATTATTGAAAGCATAATACTTAGTACGATCAGTCCCATCAGTTTGAGTCCCTGAGTTCAATCCGGAAATAGTACCACGCACTCATGCAGTAAGTGTTAACAATCGCTTTCGTTTGATATAGGCCTTAAAGAGGCAAGTACCTCAACTTATCTCCTGACCTGACGTGCTGGTCAACTTCGACTTCCGCGAGAGCGTTTGCCCAGGAGACCGACGACATTACACCAGAACCCTGCTCGGAGAATTTCTTAAGCAATACCCTGTCCCTGGATACTTCAGCCCGAACCCGTAAATACTCCTTGCGCCTGCCACCTTTAAAGTCAAAATCAGCCTCGCCCAGGTAAAACTCATTTTCAGTTTCCGTTCCTCCCTGGCAGGCGAGAAGATATGGCTGCGCAATAATGATGAAACCAACAAACGCCGACACTGGATTACCAGGCAAACCAAAGATAGGCGTACCATGCACTTCTCCAAAGGCAAGCGGTTTCCCTGGCTTTATGGCGATTCGCCAGATTTCCAGTTGCCCAAGTTCTTCCACGACGGTACGAACGTAATCTTCTTCACCTACAGAAACACCGCCAGTTGTTATTATACAATCGCTTCCCTTAGCTCCCCGGCGCAGAGCTTCTTCCGTTGCTTCCTGCGTATCTTCGATCACACCAAGATCCACTACCATCATGCCTAAGTCTTTCAACAGGCCCGCCAGCACAAAGCGATTTGAATTGTAAATCTGGCCCGGCTGTAAGCTTTCCGCTGGTTCAACAAGTTCATCACCAGTTGACATTATTGCTATCTTCAAAGGCTCGAACACCTCGATCTCAGCAACACCAACCGATGCAATCAACCCAAGGTCCTGAGGACCAAGCTTTCTGCCCCTCTTTAGTATCGTTGTACCCTGAGAGATATCCTGCCCCCTCGGACGGATGTTGGTACTCACAGAGGGCACAACCTTGATTTTCACCTGGTTGCCCACGCCATTTACTATTTCCGTGTTCTCCTGCATCACCACGGCATCAGCTCCGGGTGGTATTGGAGCACCGGTAAATATCCTGGCTACTGTACCCACCGCAAGTTGATTGCCAACCTGACCAGCAGGGATTCGGTCACTAACTTCGTACACACCATCTGCTACGATTTCCGAGCATTTAATGGCATATCCATCCATTGCACTATTTGCCGCAGGCGGAACATCCACGCTGGAGCAAATATCCACTGCCAGATATTTTCCAAGCGCTTCATCTAGGTGACAGGTCAATGTTCGCTCTGTTGGGCTGGCTTTTGCCAATAAATCCGTAATTACATCCTCAAGCGGTGTCAGTGAAGTCACCATCGGCTAATGAGTTCCTGTTTTCAGCATCTCTGCAAAGTTACACGGCTTGTTGCTGATATCCAGCTGCTCCTTCAAAATACCATTCCAGGCGGAGCGGCACGCACCTGTTGATCCGGGCATGCAGAACACCAGCGTCTTATTCGTAATCCCGCCAAAGGCCCGTGACTGTACCGTGGAAGATCCAATTTCGTCATAGGACAACTGCCTAAACAATTCCCCAAAACCCGCTATTGGCGTCTCAAGCAGCGGTGTGATTGCTTCTGGTGTTACATCTCTCGTCGTATAACCAGTTCCTCCGGTCACAAGGATCGCCTCGATAGACTCATCTGCTATCCAGTTCGAAATTACTGCTCGTATCTTGTAGACATCATCGATCTCAATCAAGCGACCACCCAGTTGATGACCAAATTCCTCCATGGCATCGCACAAAAACTGACCCGATGTATCATTTTCAAGTGTTCGGGTGTCCGAGACCGTCAACACCGCAATATTCAACCCATCCGCCATTTATCTACTCCAATTACGACCTTGTCAATATCATTTAAGATCGCCATCATACTCCGACTCAATAGCCAGGAATAGACAGCCCATGAGTGAGTCCATTCACGCCCTGCTCCCAAAACTGGAAGTATTCGATTTCCTTGAAGAGGATGACTACAGCGTCATTGAAAAGTATATGTTCGTCCATGAATACGAAAAAGGCGGCTACGTCCTCAAAGAAGGTGCCCACGGTGGCTACATGTTCTTCATCAGCAAGGGTGAGGTCGAAGTCATCAAGCAATTCGATAACAAGAAGCACACGATAGCTAAACTGTCGGAAGGCCGATCCGTAGGTGAGATGTCGCTTATTGACGGTTCACCCAGATCGGCTACAGTACGCGCTACCAGCGAACTGAAGCTGATCGTCTTGAAACGCGAGGATTTCAAGAAGCTTAATGAAGAAGAACCTGCCCTTGCAAACAAAATTCTCATGGGTATCGCCACTTTACTCAGCCGTAGTCTCCGAGACACCAACAACAAATTTACAGAAAAATTACTCAGCCTTTGTTGAGGAAAAAAAGGTTAAGGGGCATAAAGCCAAAGGTGAACCGCGATACTGGCCGCATATCCGAGGGCTATGGCCCACGACCATTTCAAGTGGCTGAAGAAAGTGTAAACCCCGCGCGCCTGACCCATCAAAGCCACTCCGGCTGCAGACCCTATAGAGAGTAAACTGCCACCCACACCGCAGGTTAAAGTAATTAGCAGCCACTGGTACAGGGGCATATCCGGATTCATGGTGAGAATGGCAAACATTACCGGAATATTGTCAATAATTGCGGATAAAATACCCATCGCAATATTGGCATTCGTTGTACCCAAGCCATCGTAGAAAACCGCGGACATTATTTCCAGGTAACCAATAACACCAAGCCCACCAACGCAGAAGATTACACCAAAAAAGAAGAATAAGGTGTCCCACTCGGCCTGCGCCACTTTGCTGAATATATTAAATTGCGCAAAGTCATCTGACTCTTCCTCCGAGGTCATCTTAATGTAATAGCTGTAGAAGAACAGATACGACATCCCCGTCATCATGCCGAGGAAGGGTGGCAAGTGAAGAAATTGTTCAAATGAGACAGCTGTCGCTATCGTACACATGAACAGGAAGCAGATAGTGAAAGCGCCTCGCTTCATTTCGATGGTATCCGATTCGGCATCCGGCTGCTCATTCGGGATCGTAAAGCTCATTATGGTCGCTGGCACTATGAAATTTACCAGTGACGGCAGAAACAGGCTGAAGAACTCAAAAAAACTCGCATGCCCGCTTTGCCACACCATCAGAGTTGTAATATCACCGAAGGGACTAAAGGCCCCACCCGCATTGGCAGCGACGACGATATTGATACAGGAAACGGCAATGAATGAGGGATTACCGGCACCTACAGACAGGACAACGGCGCCCATCAACAGCGCTGTCGTTAAGTTATCCGCAATCGGAGACAGGAAGAAGGCAATAAAGCCCGTTATCCAGAACAATGCCCGGTTGCCAAATTTCCGATTAACAAGCCAGGAGCGCAGTGCTTCAAATACGTTCCGTTCCGTCATCGCATTGATGTAAGTCATCGCCACCAGCAGAAACAGAAACAGGGACGCATACTCAATCAGGTTATGCTGAATATTAACTTCAAGTATGTGCGGGTCGAGGTCTGATTGACCTATCAAGTAGGCAACGATGACCCAGATCATTCCTGCGGCAAGAATGACAGGCTTCGATTTCCTGAGATGGATGAACTCTTCTGCCATCACCAACGAATAGGCGACAACGAAAATCACCAGCGCCAGCATACCCAGAAAAGAACCCGTGAGGCCGAGGTTTTCTGATCCTACACTCGAGGCAAAGCCAAGCTGGGGAAGCAGAAGCAGTCCCAATATTGATACAAAACGCACGATTAGTATTCCTTCTGGTTACTCACCCTTCCAATTTGGCGCTCGCTTTTCGGCAAATGCCAGGGGGCCCTCTATATAGTCCGCCCCCTTGTACATGGTGGATATCTGATCATACTTGCCCGCGATGGCTTCTTCCAAAGTAGCTGCCCCCATGCCCTGCATGGCCGCCTGTTTACTGGCCCGAACAGACAATGGCGCACATTCCAGAACCTGCTTGGCCCAGTCCTTCGCCGCACTCAACGCCTGCCCCTCTGGTGCTACACCCGTGACAAAACCGAGTTCTTTACCTTCGCTGGCACTAACTCGACGTCCCGTAAGCAACATACCCATCGCCTGCTTCATGCCAATTTCCCTTGGCAACCGGTGAATACCACCGGCCAGTGCCGCAAGTCCAACTCTTGGTTCCGGGAGAGCAAAGATCGCGTTTTCAGCAGCAATAATCAAATCACAGGCCAGCGCTATTTCAAACCCACCACCCATGGCGACACCATTCACAGCGGCAATGACCGGTTTTGGATTGTCAAACCTTGAAGTCAAGCCAGCAAACCCGGTTTCAGGAATACTCATCTTGCCACCAGAGGCCTGGTACTTGAGGTCGTTCCCAGCACTGAAAGCTCGATCCCCGGCTCCAGTAATAATCGCCACCCACTGGCCTTTATCAGCAACAAAGTCATCAAATGCTTCAGCCAGTTCAAAATTTGCCGCTGGATGTAATGAATTCATCACTTCCGGCCTCTGGATGGTAACGACAGTCAGATGACCTTCCTTTTCTACACTACAGAACTCGCTCATAGTTTTTAGCCTTCTTCTTTCCCTGAAATTACCTGTTGAAATTATCTAGAGTCTACCAGTTTGCTAATCCGGATGAACAGCGCCCCACTATTACTATATTCCGCTACTTTCTTGCCGATTCGTGGAGGCTGTTCACTGCTTTTTCAATTCGATCACATGCCTCAACCAGTGTCGCCATGGGGCAGGCAAAGTTCAAACGCATATATCCGGATCCATCGAATTGCCCACCATCGGAAAGGCCTATTCCAGCGGTCTCAAAAAATCCCATGGCATCATCCAGACCCAGCTTTGATATGTCGAGCCAGGCTAGATAAGTTGCCTCTACCGGGCTCATACTGACCCCGGCAATGGCTCCAATTCTGCTGGCCAGGTAATCACGATTGGCACGCAAATAGTCAAGCAGAGCCTCGCGCCATGGCTCACAGTCACGGTAGGCGGTTAGCATACTGAGATAGCCAAAGGTCGTGGGCCGGGAGACCATACCCCTGGCGCCCTGTGTAAACTTCTCTCTTAACTCAGGATTCTTAATTACCGCAAATGAACCACCCAGGCCGGCAAGATTAAATGTCTTGGTCGGTGCCATCAGGGTAATAGTTATGTCTTCGGCCTCACGACTTATGGTCGCCGTCGGAATGTGGCGCTTGTCATCAAGAATCAGCTCACAATGAATTTCATCTGAACATATCCACACGTCGTGCTCGTGGCATATCTTCACGATACCGCCTAACTCATCAGCATTGAGCATCCTGCCAACTGGATTAAACGGATTGCACAGGAGTAACAGGCTTGCTTCCCTGTTTTCGGCCAGGCTCGCCGCCATGGTCTCAACTGGAAACGGCCAGGTATCCTGTGCCTTGTCACAGGCAATACGATGCAGTTTTCGATCCCAGTTCTCTGGAGCACTCAGGAAAGGGTAATAAATCGGCGTTGCCGTGACCACAGACTCGCCAGGGCCAACCAGTGCCCTGCAGGCCTGATTGAGTGCAGGAACAACACCAGGAAGAAACAGTATCTCTTCTTCACCCACCTCCCAGCCGTACAGTTTTTTCAGGCGACCAACAATGATCTTCTTGAGTTCCGGGGGTGCACCTTCATAGCCAAAGACCCCGTCTTCAGTCCGCTCACAGATCGCATCAAGAATCTGTTGAGGGATTTTGAAGTCCATATCGGCAACCCACATGGGCAGGATATCCGTTCCCTCATACTTGCCCCACTTGGAACTGTTCGATCCTCGCCGATCAAGGACAAGGTCAAAATCATTCATTAGAAACCTGGCTTCGTCACGAAAAAGCGGAGTATAGCAAGCTCAAGTTTGTAATATTCCACGATTCAAAGTGGTTATAATGTGCGCAACTGGATTGTAGGATTTCAAATATGGGCTTTTTCGACAGAAAAATGCCATCTGAAGACCGATACCTGCGGGGGCGTAATGCCGTAATGCCTGTTCCACAAAGACATTTTGTACTAGGCACACAACTTAAGCCGCCATTCCCTGAAAATATGCAGACCACAGTACTCGGGATGGGATGTTTCTGGGGCGCTGAACGTCGCTGCTGGGAAACACAAGGAGTCTTCTCAACAGCAGTAGGCTATGCCGGTGGCGCAACGCCTAACCCCATCTACGACGAGGTATGTTCAGGCTATACGGGCCATACCGAAGTCGTACTGGTTGTCTTCGATCCGGGCAGGGTCACTTTCGGGGATCTGCTGATGCAGTTCTGGGAGGGCCATGACCCAACTCAAGGCATGCGCCAGGGGAATGATATCGGCACCCAATACCGGTCCGTAATCCACACCTCAAATGAAGAGCAACAGCTGCTCGCTATTGACAGCAGAGACAAATACCAGGAGCAGTTGACAGTCGCCGGACACAGCAGCATCACTACCGAGATCGAGCAGGGACAGATTTTTTATTACGCAGAACCGTATCATCAGCAGTACGCCGCCAAGGTGCCCGGCGCCTACTGTGGCATACGGGGCACGGGTGTCTGCTACCTGGACAAGAGCTGACTAGCCAGTCAGACGCTTGTAGGCTTCGTCATATCGCTTGTAGGTATTTTCAATGATCTCTTCCGGTAAGGCAGGGCCGGGATATTCCTTGTTCCAGGTGCCAGCAGCAACCAGTTCCTCGGTGTAGTTACGGACATACTGCTTATCGAAACTGTTCTGTTCCCTGCCCGCCTGCCATTCGTCAGCAGGCCAGAACCTGGAACTATCTGGTGTGAGTACCTCATCTATCAGGATGGGTTCCTGACTATCACCATCAAGGCCGAATTCAAATTTTGTATCCGCAATAATAATGCCCCTTGGCAGTGCGTACTCTCTGCCAGCTGCAAAGATAGATAGCGCTGTATCACGAATCTGTTCCATCAGTTCTTTACCCGCCACCTGACAGCTTTCTTCAAA
>Ga0187833_10000986_pt1 | contig 33424 bp, 24 predicted proteins | sample ETNtaG_37_FD_167968 | JGI IMG/M metagenome (GOLD analysis project Ga0187833, IMG submission 167968) | Marine microbial and viral communities from oxygen minimum zone, Eastern Pacific Ocean - ETNP2014_SV_400_PacBio MetaG (Illumina Assembly) | ecosystem: Environmental > Aquatic > Marine > Hypoxic...
GGTTGGTCAAAAAATAAACTCCGTGATAATTGGAGAGTATCGTAATTAATATTATTCCCTTTATTTCTACCAAGTCGATCACACATTACTGATAAAAATTGTTCATCAAAATGAATATTGTGAGCCACCAAAGGATCATTCCCTAGAAAATATAAAAAATCATCAATAATAGTTTCTTCTGTGGATGCATTTTGAACCATTTTATTTGAAATACCGGTAATCTCTGTAATCATTCTCGATATGGGTCTTTCAGGATTGATTAATTCAACATATCGATCCGTTATCTCGCCATCTTCGAATCGGATTGCCGCAATTTCTATGATGCGGTCATTATATGGATCAAGACCGGTGGTTTCAAAATCAAACGCAGTGAATTGTGACAAGTTTAATCTTTTGAGAATGTCTTTGGTATCCAAGGGTTTTTCCGATTAAGAAAATAAAATTTTAAAATAAAATAAAGGGCTTGAGAGTTCATCTTTGGGAATTTCGTTTGATAACATTCCCGAAATGATATTTTGAACTTCCTCATTTCTGACTGCACGATTAATTACAAAATTCAATAGAAACCTTGATCTTGCCAAATCCTGAAGTTTTGTGCTTGTTCGAAGTTCCTTGCCAATCTCACCCCATAATAATTGATCATATTCAGCGAATGCTGTTTCAGAGAAATCACCCGATTCTTTGCTCTTTGCCGCAACCTTCATGGCGTATTTACCGGATGCCATAGCATTCCCGATTCCTTCGCCAGTGAATGGGTCAACCAATCCTGCCGCATCACCAAGGAGCATAAATCCATCTCCATGATTTTTTCTATGGATGCTTCCCAACGGCAGATTCCACCCCTTAGGTCTTTCTAACTGTTTTGCTTCGGCGAAACGATCCTTGAAATAATCAGATTCAGTAATTTCATCCAATATTTCCCTTAGAGTTCTATTTTCTTTTTTGGCATCATTTTTACTCAGGCCAATGCCGATGTTTGCAATTCCGTTTCCAGCGGGAAATAACCATAAATATCCCGGATTGACTTCCTTCACATAGTGGAGCTCAATCTGATCGGTCAGCCCCTTTACACCTTCGTAATAACATCTAATAGCAATGGATGTATTGTCCAGATCCATTTCGTATAATCCCACCTTCCTGGCCACTATTGAATTATATCCATCACATCCCATAACAACAGGTGCATAAAATTGTTCGACTTCACCATCTTTATGTTTGCCTTTTACACCTACAACATGACCATCTTTATAAAGTAAGTCAGTGACAGAAAATCCTTGAACTGTATCCGTGACTGCATCAGCTTTTTTGAAAAGAAAATGATCAAATATTTCTCTTTTTATGACAAATCCTTTTGTGATATGCCCATTTCCACTGGATCCCTTCAAATGCACATCGAATTGTTTATTCTTCGGGCTACCAAAGGTAATTCGATTTATTTCAGCACCTTCCAGTTTTTCAACACCTTCTATTAAATCAAGCTCACGTAAAATTCGTACAGATTTTCCAGATAATGCATCTCCACAGATCTTATCTCTGGGAAAAAAGGATTTGTCTATTAAAATACACTTTAAACCAAATCGGTGAGCATATAAAGCAGCGGTTGTACCGGCAGGACCGGCACCCACAATAATGACATCAAACATTCTTAAATTTCGTCTGGGAGGTCAACACCAAAGGAAGGAAAAACAATTCCATACCTGAAATAATTCACTATCCGAAGTGTATAAAATAATCCTGCTAATGGGATTAGAAACCATGGTGCACGGACACAAAGGAACATGGCTAAAATGAACAATGGGTAAAATCGAGCTCGCTGTAAATGTCGGACATGACTTGGCCACAATAGTGCGATCACTGGAAAAGGTAACGATACAATACTGGCTGTACTAATGATGGGGTCATCCATATAACAGCCCAAAACGATCGCACCTACCATTAATCCTACAGAAATAGAAAGAAAAAATATCTTTTTATCCCAATTTAAATTGAACCATTCACCTTTTGTTTCATCGAATGTGACCTGAAATTGAAAAATGGCTAATCCGCTTAAAAAAGCAGCTAAATAGGGTAGAAATGATTTTAAGTCATTTACGGAACTATTCGGATTCGCCCACCCGATAACAAGCAATAAAAATGCAACGCCAAAGTGGATCCTATATTCTTTTTCATTAAGTCGTTTATTCCCCGCAGTCCAGATTCCTTTTGGTTGGAAATAATAAAAAAATAATCCTGTTACAAAAGCAAGTTTGAGCAAACCAATATTCCAACCGGCCCAATCCCAATAGACAAAGCGGTCTATTGAACCCATTTGCAAAACAACACCTGCCATAGTAAAGGTCCAAATGGTAAATAATTGGGTCAATCCCTTCGAGTCAATAATTTTACCGAATTGTATAAAGAAATTTCTCCATTTGTTATATAAGGACTTATCTGGAGGAAAAATGCGTTCTACAATCATAAATTATCCAATAATTGGGGTTCCTGTGATGGATGCGATGATCTCGTTCAATAAGATAAACCCCACCACAGTTGCGGAGACTGCAAATAAGATACGAACAAATACAGGATTCACATTTTGATTATCCATACCAACAACCATTTCAGCAATAAAATTCGAAATACCCCACCGATATAAAACAAATACTGCAGTAAGCATTCCGCCAATGGGCAGCATATATTTAGATGACAGGTAATCCATTACATCAAAGAAACTCATATCCAAAAAAGATGTGATATTAAAAGAGCCCATTGAAAGTGAACAAAAAGCACCCACAATGGTAATTACAGAACCGAAAATAATAGTGGCCTTTTTACGAGTCCAGCCCTTTTCATCAATAAAGTAAGCTGTAATCACTTCTAAAATAGAAATGGCAGATGTCAAAGCAGCCATAAAAAGTAGAAAGAAAAATAATGTTCCCCAAACTGCACCCCCGGCAATTTTAGGAAATATTGTTGGCAAAACAACAAAGATCAATCCCGGACCAGCTCCTGGGTCAGCACCCATTGCAAATACTGTTGCAAAAATAGCCACACCTGCCATCATAGCAATCAATGTATCCAATAGAATAACCCATAAAGCCGACGATAATAGATTCTGATCTCTCCGTAAATAGCTCCCGTAAGTGATCATCGTTCCCATACCCAAACTCAGTGTGAAAAAAGAATGTCCCAATGCAAGAACAATACTTGATGCTGTTAAGTCTTCAAATTTTGGTTTAAACAAAAAATCCAAGGCTTGCATTCCATTGGGAAGCGTTAGCCCTCGAATCATGAGCACAATCAAGATAACTAAAATCGCAGGCATCATAATTTTTGTCCACTTTTCAATCCCGCCTTTCACGCCTTGTACAATGACAAAAATGGTGAATGCCATAAAAATTATCTGCCAGATGACGGGTGCTAAAGATCCAGTGATAAATGAATTAAATAGTGAACCCGACATATCCGGATTACCTGCTAATTTAGTAAACCCACCCGTTAGAGATATGAGAGTATATTTTAGAGTCCAACCACCCACAACACCATAAAAAGAAAGAATCACAAAAGCGGATGCTACACCCAGTATCCCAACCCATTTCCAATTGGATTTTGGCGATATTTTTTCAAATGCGCCAACTGGACTAAGCTGCGTTTTTCGTCCTAAAACAAATTCAGCAATTACGATGGGAAGTCCAACAATGAGAATACAAATCAAATATACAATTGTAAACGCTCCACCCCCATTTTCTCCAGCCATATGTGGGTATTTCCAGATATTACCTAATCCCACAGCGGATCCGGATGCAGCTAGGATAAATCCAAGTCTTGATCCCCATTGTTCTCTACTCTGCATCTATAATTTTCCCCTTTTTTTCACTTTTTAACGGACTTGCCATTAAATGATCAAAATTGTGTAAATGTGCATCTACTACTGCATCAATCATGCCATATACATAAATGAAGCCGATCCACCAGGCATACTTGTTTCTTTTTTGAAGATACCGATGCTTTGAAAGATGATAGGTATCTTTATAATTGTTATAATAATTTTTGTTTTTATTCCAGGCATTATATGCCGCTAATTCCAATCCGACAATACTAATTGACTTCACCCATTTCCCATTATAAGCTTGCCCAAGTCCGGGAACTAACGACCAGTAAAAAGCTATTTTTGAATTTTTTAATTTTTCTTCTTTTATTGGTAAAGCGAAAACAAAACCGATCATTAATATTAGAATGATGGGAAATTGTAATCTCATTCGTTTATACAAATGCAATACATTCAATTTCGACTTTGGCATTCAAGGGTAATCCAGACACCTCTACCGTGGACCTTGCAGGAAAGTCAATGCCACTAAAAAATGCTTTAAATGATTCATTCACATAATTGAATCCTCTTAGATCCGTAACAAAAACGGTGAGTTTGACGATATGGGATTTATCTACACCAGCAGCTTTAAGAATTGCATCAATATTCTGTAATGCACGAAATGTTTCAGATTTGATCCCTCCTTCAATTATTTTTCCTGTGCCAGGGACAATTCCTATCTGCCCGGCTGTATAAATAAAGCCGTTGGATTGCACGGCCTGATTATAAGTACCGATAGCCGCCGGTGCATCAGGCGTATGAATTATTTTTTTCATGATATTTCGAACTTTTTATCTAAACAAATACAAGGCAGACCCACATCATCATTGAGTTTACGATAAGCAGTCCCGTCAAATTTTCGCAGGAAAAATTCACCTACGGCAGCGACTGTAGTTTCAAACAAATGACCACCGACGGTTTGCATATCATGGTCGGATAATACCACATGAGCATGGACAAAAGGAGCGCCTTCTTTCAAGGTTACATTCCCTTCAAAATTGACCAATTCCCAAACTTTTGGGAAAGGTTTACGGATATACTCTTTCTCGATGGTATCATAAGCGCCAATTTCGGAATTTTTTACAGCACCGATTCCGGAAATCTTTGCATTTGCAATTCCTTGATCCTTACAAAATTGAGTTATTGTGTCCATAACCTTTTCATTTTTTTCAATATAAAGGAAATAATCTTTTTTTACACATTCAAACTGCATTTCATTCTACCTCTTTAAATTATTAATTAATAATGTTTTTGTTTTTTCTAGCGCAGGAATGATGGCAGCATTCTCTTTCCCACCTGCAGTGGCAAGATGAGGTTTACCACCACCACCACCACCAATAAACCCTCCAATTTCTTTCGCCAATTTTCCAGCAATAATCCCATTTTCATTTAAATCTTTTGAGACCACAATTACGGCAAATGGTTTTTCATCACCTTCACTGAAAAGGACGCCAATTCCGCTAGTCAATTTATTAAACAATTGGTCACCTATATCTTTCAATTCATCAATTGTTTCGACAGATATTTGTTTAATGACGATAATATGATCTCCAACGGTTTCAGAGTTGGATAACAGGTCAATTTCTGAAGATGACTGAATTTTTTTCTGTTTTAATTTTTTGCCGAGATCTTTTTTCTCCTGCAGCAGTATAGATATTCTTTCTGCCATGCCAGATGGTGGTGTATTAAGCAATTGTTGCAATGTTGATAAAACTGTAGCATTGGATTGCATTTCTTCAACTGCTTTTTGTCCTGTGATGGCAACAATCCGCCTTACACCCGAAGAAAGGGATGCTTCTTCTGTAATCTTGAAAGAGCCAATATCACCTGTCTGTTTCACATGGGTTCCACCACAGAGTTCCAAAGAATAATCGCCAACCCTGACCACACGGACTTCATCACCATATTTCTCGCCAAAAAGAGCTTCAGCTCCCGCTGCCTTGGCATCATCAAAACTTTTAATTGTAACGTCTAACTTTGTATTTAACAAGATCTGTTGGTTAACAATTGATTCAATTTCCTTAATTTGATCTGCAGTTATCTTTTCAAAATGGGTTATATCAAATCTTAAATAGTCTGGATGGACTAATGAGCCTGCTTGATTGACATGATCTCCTAAAATATATTTGAGTGCTTTATACATTAAATGGGTTGCAGTATGATTATTCATAGTGGACTGCCGTCGAGATGCATCCACTTTACAATTAACTTCTCCCTGTTCAGTCATCACTCCTTTACAAATATGAATAAAGGAATTATTCTCTTTTTTTACATCCGTTACTGTAAGCTCGACCCCTTGCCCATTAATTGTCCCCATATCACCTATTTGCCCACCGGATTCGGCGTAAAATGGGGTTTGGTCTAATACAACAAGAATAGAATCACCCTGAATATTATATTGCCGAATTTGAGATTTAGATTCTAATGATTCATATCCCAGAAAGATTGAATCATCTCCTTCAGAAACAATGATCCATTCAGTCGAATCAGTTGATCCTTTAAATTTACCGGCATCTTTTGCTCGTTTTTTCTGCCCTGCCATTTCAGAATCAAAACCATCAACATCAACAGTTAATTCACGTTCCCGTGCCATGAGTTCAGTCAGATCTAATGGAAATCCATAGGTGTCGTAGAGTTTAAAGGCATCTGCACCACCAATTTCATCTCCATCCAATTTAGATATAATTTTATCAAAATGATTGATTCCCCGATCCAATGTCTGGTTAAAAGAAACTTCTTCTGCTCGGATTACTTTTTCAATATGGGAACATTTATCCACAACTTCAGAGAAATTGCTACCCATAACTTCTCCAACTATAGGAACCAATTTAAATAAAAATGGATCAGCCAAATCTATACTTTTTCCAAAGCGGGCAGCCCGCCGGAGAATACGTCTTAAAACATATCCGCGACCTTCATTCGATGGCAATGCACCATCCGCAATAGAAAAACATAACATTCGAATATGGTCTGCAATCACACGAAAAGGAATCGGATTGTCTTCATATGTAAAATCAGATAATGATTCAATTTTATGAATAATTGGTAAAAATAAATCTGAATCATAATTGCTTTTCTTTCCCTGGATGACTGTGGCTATTCTTTCTAAACCGGCTCCAGTGTCCACATGTTTCTCTGGAAGGTCCTCCAAAGTATTAGCATCAATTCGATTATTTTGAATAAAAACCAGATTCCATAATTCCCAATATTCATCCGTGTTATTAACACCTTTAGGATCCTGGTTTTCAGGATCATCACCAACATAATAATGAATTTCTGAACAAGGGCCACAAGGTCCCGTTTCTCCCATTTCCCAAAAATTATCCTTTTTCCCACATCGGAGAACCCGATCATCTGCAATATCAGTTATTTCTTTCCAAAGATCAAAAGTTTCATCGTCATCTTCGTAAACTGTGGCCCAAAGCCGATCTTTATCTAGTTTCCAAACTTCAGTGAAGAGCTCCCATGCCCATTGGATTGCTTCTTTTTTATAATAATCACCAAAGGACCAATTTCCCAGCATTTCGAAAAATGTGTGATGAAAAGTATCTACACCCACTTCTTCTAGATCATTGTGTTTTCCCGAAACACGAATACATTTTTGACTATTTACTGCACGAAGACTTTTCGGAGTCGTTTGATTTAAAAAGATAGGCTTAAACTGGTTCATCCCTGCATTTGTAAAAAGGAGTGTGGGGTCATCATTTGGTACCACTGGAGAACTACGGATAAATTGATGTCCTCTATCCTTAAAGAAGTCGATAAAGGATTGTCTAATTTCTGCTGATTTCATTGATGATATTTTATAATTCCGATAGCGACATTAAAAAGAAAAACTAGTTTCAATACTGGTCATATTGATTGTTTCACCCTCATCCTTAACATCTCCATCTCCGTTAAAATCCTGAAATGTCCTTCGGAAGATATAAGTTAAAATCATGCCATTCCCCAATTTAAGTGATGCATTATATCCCATGATCGTAGATTCAGAATATTCAAAATCAAATGGGTTTGGCACATTTCTTTGTTGGTAAAACCATGATGCTCTATCAATTTTACTAATCGGTTTAGTTAATTTTAATATTGCACTAAAACTCTGGTTGGATGCTTTTTCAAAATCATTGATCTCTGCATTATACTGTTCACCTTTCAAATTTTGAAATGCTAATCCAACATCAAATAAACTTCCCAGATCAATATTCAATGAAGAATAAAACCCATTCTGTTTGCCGTAGGTTCCCAGTTTGCTGGCTTTTGTAATAATTGTACCCTGATTCCCTGATATACTCTGGAAAGTAGCCCGCTCTATTTCGTAGGATCGATTAAAATACCCAAACTCAAAATTTCCTTTCGGTATCATCCGAAATTCAAAATTAAATATTGCAGGGCCAAATCCTGCAGACAAACCAAGAGGTATAATTCCATATCCTGCATCTATTTCTTTATATTCGATAGGATCAATTGTTTTACCCAATAGAGCAGCATATTGCGCGTAAAAATCAAGGGAAATAGGATCTTCACGAAGTAAGGGAATCCCAATGTCTATGGCGAATGAATTAAATGATTCTGATTCTTTCTTAATGTTGATAGGTTCAGGTTTGGGTAATACACCATCTGGATCAATTACAATTCCCCATCTTGGCCAAGTAAAACTTGAATCTGTCCAACCATCACCATCTACATCAAATTCATTTAAGGTATCATTATCTGCCCAACCATCACCATCTGTATCAACCCACCATTTTCGATTATCGGGAAAATCATCCACAAGATCAGGTCTGCCATCATCATCTGAGTCCTTTAATCCAAGGTACTGGTTTCGATCACCCACCCAGGAAACGCCCCCTGTGAATCCGTAAGAGATGGGGGCAGAAAGACGTACACCGGTCACACCAAGGTTTTCCTTAAAATCATTAGTAAAACCATACACATTGACACCAAAGGCCTGGGTTCGAAATTCCATGCCTACTTTTCGAACCTGCGGATATAATAGTGTGTTGCTGTAATTATTTAAAAGGATACCATACCCCATGGTTACATTATCTAAGGCACCGATTTTAAAATAATTCTTGTCCCAGCGGCTACCATACCGAATATAATAAATCTTATCAATAATCGCATTCTTGACTTTCTCTCCCGTCGAAAAATCCCATTCATCTTTGTGGATATTGCCATCCTGGTCGATATAAATAACAAGATCCAGAGCAACGGATAATTTACCAAAGGGCAGAACGGGGCGAAGTGCGATCTGGTTCCAGATTTTACCATCGATGGTTACAGCACCAAATGCTCCCTGAACTGATTTGGTGGCTGATGTAGTTTCCGGGTCTATTTCTTCTGATTGTCCTATTAGAATTTGCGCGATCAGAATGATGATGATTGGTATGGATTTAAAGTTCATTTATTCACAGATTTATGTCAAGAAAATTACCCTGTGCTGTTAATCTGAACAATGAGTAAATCATTCAATATAAGTCTATCACTGATATTGAAAAATGAATAGTACATTAACATAGGTCATTTATTAATTTTTTCTAGATTAAAAACAAAATTCGATAAAACCATTATCCAATTATTAGTTGATTGTCCGAGATGAAACAAATAAACAAATTTATTGTAAGACAAGTAAGATGAAAGACTCACTTTTTTCATAATTTTAATTATCCTTCCATCAGGTTTAAAGATCAATTTTTTAAAACATATCATTTTATTCACTTTTTGTTCAGCGATATTGTACTCGCAATCAAACGCGCTGAATTCCATTTCTCTTGAATCCAAAGCTAATGGAATTGTTGTGCAATTGAAGATGAATAATTTACCAGATGTGAGTAACATCACGGCCTGGCAGGCCAGTTCAGGTTGGTTTTACATAACAATGTATAAGGTCAAAGGAGATTCTTCTTCTCTCATGCCTCACAAATTGCCTTCACAGATTTTAGATTTTCAAATCATTGAGAGTGATGAATCCATTCAACTGGGTATTCGTATTAAACAACCCATTGAAAACCATGATTTTTTATTGGTAAAAAACACAAATACTCTGGTGGCTTCGCTCCATTATTCTACGGAATATCTTGCCCAACTTGACACCGTAAAAAAGATGAATTTAGGACAACAGAATAAAGAGATGCCTCAAGAAATAAGGAATTGGCTCTATATTACTGGAACTGGGTTGACAGTAGCAGGATTACTCCTAGATTCAGATGATAGAATAAATTCGCAAACTCAAAGTGGGTTGGGTGTTTTAATCACAACTTTATTATTAGACCTTTTTTGGTGATACTATGAAAGATTCACTCTTATTTTTATCAATTATTTGGGCAATTGTTTTTTTACTAATGGGCCTTTATATGAGGTTTAAATACAAAGATAAATTTGATGACCTGGACAAATAGACTCCTTCTATTATTCTCAATCTGCACCTGTTTATATGGACGTGAATTATCAGTGAAAGATTCCTTTGATGCTCTTTTCCATTCAAGCGGACCTGTTCATGCAACGCTGCATATCAATAATTTGATTCGACAAGGCGCCATTGGTTTAACAGATCTTGAAAAAGTTCGATTAACTGAAATCGGACTTTCAGCCAATGGAAACAAGATTATTGTTTTAAAATCTACAGTTCTGGATCAAACTTACGATTCGGATCATTTTCGTTTTTATTTCACCTTGGACGAATCATCAAATGATGCAGTGGAAAATGAAGATTATGTAACGAACATGGGTGTAGTATTCGAAGAAGTCTGGTCCTTTTATATCGATTCAATGGGCTTTGACCCACCACCCCTGAATCCAAATAATGATCATGATCTTTATGAGATTTATATTGAATATTTATCCCCAACTTATTTTGGGCTGACTTTTGGAGAAGGATCGGTAGAATCTTGTTATGGATTTATTAAAATGAGAAATTCATATACTGCATCTCAGTTTAATAATCATACTGAATTAGAAAATATACAAGTGACTGCGGTTCACGAATTCTTTCATTCCATTCAATTTGGGTATAATTGTTATGAAAAATTTTGGTTCATGGAAGCGTCCGCCACCTGGAGTGAAGATGAGTTGTACGACAATATCAATGATTTTTATCGGTATATCCCGAATTTTTTCTCCAATCCAGATTATGCGATTGGAACAGAGGGCACTTTCATGTACGGAACCTGTATCTTTTTCCAGTATATTGATGAACATTTGGGGGGACGGGAAACCATCCGAAGGAGTTGGGACTATTCAAGAGATTATGCAAGCCCAGTGAATGATATCAGTTTTTTAGCAATAGATGCAGCATTACAGGAAAATAATTTCAGTTTTGAAATCGCTTATAACCAAATGCGAATTGCAAACCAAATCTTAAGTTCCAGTGAAAATGCAGGCGTGTATTCCTATGAAGAAGCAGTTGGCTATTTAACCGTAGTGAGTCCTCCTACAAAAGAGGATTATTTATTATTTGAAAAAGGCGATATTGAATCAATTGATAATTATTCACTCCAACTTTATGAGTCTCATTATTATTCCCTTTATACAGAAACTCCCATCTCAATATCATTAACTGAAGTCAATGGTGAATTTTCTTTCACATCTATTGTTAAAATCATTGGTACAGATCAGTGGATAGTGAAAAGTGGATTGGAACAGAATATTGATCCTGAAATTGGCATAGAATGGATTACCTTAATCGTTTCAGCATTGGGAGAAAATGAAAATGATTGGGATTATTCATTGAGTTTATCAGATGGGTATTCAGAAGATTTTACTTTTTACCCTCCATATCCTAACCCATCAATTGGACAATCGGTTAATTTTGAATTTCAGGTAATTACTGAACAAACTATTGATTTCCAGATTATTGATATTTTAGGTCAAGTTATCTGGGAATATTCCAGTCATTATTCAAAACCGGAAGTAATAACGATAACATGGGATGGAAATAATCAATCTGGACAGCGAGTTGCAAATGGTGTTTATTTTGGAATCATGGAAGGAAAATCGGACCAAAAGGTATTTAAAATCACATACCTGAAAAAATCAAATTGAATCCATATATTTTCTCATCTCTTTTAATATTGCCAAATAATTATCCTTTCCCTCTTCATATCTGATTTCATAATCCATCGGTTGGTGTTTTCTTGATTTTAAGACCACATTGGCACCTGCTTCTTTTCGAGCAACTATATTTATATTAGCTAAAAATTCTTCATAATTATTCAATTCAATTCTGTATTCTTCTAGTTTTTTCGCGATCATGGTTATATTCTTTGAATAATCTGTTCCAGGATGCTCAAATAAAGATTCATTCAAGACTTTATTAAAATAATCCAGGTGTGGTTGTAAAAGATCTCGCTTATACCGCAAGTTATAAATTGTCTTTTTTAATGGAATAGTAATTTCATCCATATATATAATCTGTTTCTTTACTTTCTTGAATCCCTTATTTAGACCTTCTTTACTTTTGCTGTACTTACGTTGAGCTTTTTGGATTTCGACACTTTTTTCTCGGATCGAAGTCCGATAAGTCAGCTTAGTTTTTGGGTAAATAGAATCCAAACCAGCAGACTTTGACCTTTTTAATCTCTTGACTATTTTTATCAGTTCTTTAGTTACACTATCCATAGTGAAAATGGATGATTCCATCAGTGCATACTTAGGTTCGAGTTTTTCATAGATCCTAAAGTCATTATCAAGATAATAGCGCAATTCGTTTCTCATGATTCGGTCTAGTTCTTTCAAATCCCTATTTACTGTTTTTGACCATTGTCGTGTATTCAGAATCTGGACATCTACCGCATAAACATCCTGAAGTTTCCAAGGTTTCACACGGCCTGCACATCCTGAAAATAAAAACAGGGTTCCCGCAAGTGCGAAAACCCTGTTTAATTTGGAAAAAGTTTGAATCAAGTCGTTAATTCTCCAATGCTGTCCAGTTTAAGTAGATCATCATAGCCTCCAATAGGCTTTTCATCAATGATAATTTGGGGAACTGTATGCCCACCGGTCAATTCAAAAAGATCATCACGACTCCACCCTTTTTCTTCGATATTTATATCTTCGAATTCTAACCCCCGTTCAGACAGAAAACGTTTCGCATAAATGCAGGATGGGCACCAACTTGTTGAATATATTTTTACCATTTTACCTCGTTATTTTAAGAAAACCAGTTTTTGTACTTTAGTTTTTTCTCCATATTTCATTACAAGAAAATAAGATCCTGATGATACAGATTTTCCAAAATTATCTATTCCATGCCAGGCAATCTTATACTGTCCTGGAGCCATCATTCCATTTTTCAAAATAGTAACTTCTCTTCCCAGGATATCAAAGACAGTCATTTTTACAAATTCACCATAAGGAATTATCAAATCAAAATGTGCCACAGGATTAAATGGATTCGGATAGGCCGGGCTCAAAATAAAATCATTGGGAGTTAATTTATTATCCAACGTTAAGGATGCGACATAATTATCAGGTGCTTCTGTAGTAAAACGGATGACTCTTTCATTAGCCAATGGTGCTGCGCCCGGCGAATAGACATTATTGAAAACGTATTGAGTGCCGTAATTCTTTGTTGGAGATTCAATCCCCACTGTGGAATAATTCTTGGTTACATCCACATCTTGAATTTCGAGATATTGGAATTCAATCACACCATCACCACTTTCCGTGGGCATGGCATTCTGATCGTATAAAATAATCTCAAATGTTTCTTCTGTAACTTCATCATAACCATTCAAGGCTCGAGACCATTCAATAATAAATCGTCCATTCTCTTCATCATACCAGGTAAATACTTTGATCCATACATCAATCTCGTCATCGTTATTGGTGTCGATTGTTTCTAAATCATCAGAAAAGGGTGCCAGCATCGCTTTCGGCCCCATATACATAGGAATGGACATATTCCAGAAATAATCTATGTAACAAGGCTCAAAAGATGTCCAACCATTAGAACTGACTGTAATTTGATTATAATCAATACCATGATATTTGAATGTAAATGGCAATTCAATATTTTCATGGGCATCATCACCCAATTGGTAATAAGTGCCATTATTTCCACCATAATTAGGATCCAACTCTATCCAATCGAATGTTGGTGTTTCATCAAATCCTGCATCCGTATCATCATAAGCCCAGTAACCATAATTATTCGGTGCCACAGGGATATTATCCGAGGGTGGTTCAATATGGAGTGGAACTTCCTGACTGAATATGGAATGTCCATTTTTTAATAATTCTACCAGAAAAGTAATATCGCTTCCATAGGAAACATCGCCTATTGCAATTTCATAATTCGTTCCGTTGGATGTTGTGGAAAAAGGAGCGAAATTAGATGATAAATTCGAAGTTGAGTTTATTGTGACATCAGCACCTTCTGATAGAGCTGATATTTCAATCCAAATATTCTGATAGGTCCCACCGGAAAAGTTTGAAACGGATAAGATCGTTTCAATATCTGAGTTTGGATTTATTGATGAATTTTCGAAGGACACATTGAAGACAGGTAATTCTACTTCAATAACAAATTCGCAAATTGTATTTCCATTTTGATCGTTTAACTGTCCATGAATGGTATTCCCTACAGAAGCAGAGTAACAACTGAACTCTATACTGTTTAAACTTTCAATTCCTCCGGATGCCATAGCAGGAATGTTTACTTGAAATAAATTGGGCTCAACACCAGTTGAAAAGATGATTTCTCCTGTAAAAGCACTAATAGAACCCTCTGAATTATTTTTTAACTCTAAAGTAAGATTGATTAATTCCCCGAGTGTCGATTTATCTCCTCCATTTTCACTTATCACATTCATATTTGCAATAGAGATGTCAGAGCTTTCTGGCTGAATAACAACACTCGTATGACCTTGAATAAAACCACCTTTATTCGCATATACTTCTAACTGCATACCACCATATACATCTATACTGGTTAAAAAACGGCCTTCATCATCTGTTATTCCTTTTGACAATAATTGATTATCATCCATAATACTGATCACCGCATTGTTAACTGTACTCCCTGAAACATTCGTCAAAGTCAGATCCACAAGACCATCATTAGCATAAATATCTTCAACATTCATTGTGAATTGCCCCGGAGTATCTATATATACTGGTAAAGATGGATCTCCGAGAATATTGTAAACGTGGGCATAAAATTCCTGTGCTTCACCAGGACCATTCTGAGCTGGAAATTCTTTTAATAATCCTGACTGTCCTGCCTGCATGGCTGGACCCAATTCCACCACACCATGATTTAGCATGGCATCATAGGTATAGGCATTGATTACATTATTATATTTTGTACTGGTGTGGAGATCCGATGGACCGATAAATGCTACTCCACCTTTTGGTATTGAAGGTGTTCCTCCACGTAAAACAGATTCCGATAAGCACGGATCCACATTGTTGGCAAAATCGTTGGAGTTACAAACCCAGCTGAAAAAAACAGGTGTTAGCCAACCATTGTTAAGATCATTCACATCGTCCGTGTGAAATTCGGGATAATGCCAACCATTTGCATCTCCCCAACCGCGATAATTCACAATCCCTACACCATTATTGATGCTTGGAATTATATAAGGCGCACCCTGCTGAACAGGCGGATAAAAAACCGTATCGATCTGATTATAACCATAATCCAATAATTCATCTCGGAGCCAATATGAAGTCCATTTTGGTGTGATGGGAATAGGATAAGAGTTGGAGTAGTTTCCAGCCACAATAAGCCCCCGACTCAACCAATCAGAATCATAAAGTAGGGGATTTTTAACATATTGCATTGTTTTGGCCATAATCACTGCTAAGTCAGATAATGAGTCGATGGAAAGACGTCCAATGAATACGTCCGGAATATTATCATCCCCTAAAATATGTGTGTATTTCTGATCAGATACATCATTCTCAGGACCATAATAAAAAGAAGGAAATGAGGCAAAACCATCCACATCACCGAGGAGTAATACATATTCCAGCATGGGATCTTCAGCAAGTTTATTGGCAATGGTAGATTTGATTAAAGATGCAGACTCTCCCGCTTCGGATAATGCGATTACATCCACATCAAATCCCTGAGAATTCTTGAATGATACAAAGTCCCCGAGATACTGAATGATTCCGTCTGGTGCGATGATGAGGAATGTACCTCGCTGTGGATTGATTTGAGAGGGTAGAATATTATAATTATTCATAACCATATTAGCGAAGGCCAAAGGAATCGGTTGACTCATGAGTTGCTCACTAGTCTTTCCACGAAATGATACACCATCGCCTAAAAGAAAAGAAAATGAAATAATATATATAATTAGATATATTTTTTTAAGATTCATATTTTTTTATCGTTTACTTTTTAAGTATTATAAATTTTTTAACAAATTGCTCATTTCCAGATTCAACACGTACAAATACCATCCCAGAACTCATGGGACGGCCATTGATATTATTAAGATTCAGATTTAAATAATGTCTGCCAGAGGGTAGTTTCTGAAGATCAAAGGATTTGATTTCCTGTCCTAAAATATTAAATATTCGTATACTTCCATTACCTCCTGGATAATTTGCAATATCTAATTGAAATAGTCCATGGGATGGATTAGGATAAATTCCCGTAATCGTCATAGGAATTTTGGGTGAAATAGTTCCAGATGATTCAACAATATCCAAATATTCATCCAATATAGAAAATAAGGTCAATGATTGCAGTTCCCACCCACGATAATTCACCGTTCCATCAGAAGAAAATTCAAGACGTACCTTGACCTGTGAAAATTCCGTTTCTGCGATGGCTGTCACTAAATCAGTTTGATAATCGCCCCAGCGGTCCCCTGTCCAGGATTTTGTTCCAAGAATATTATCATTTTCATCAAGTAGTGTAATAGTAACAGGATCATGATCCCATTCTGTTTCAAATTTGTGCGTAACTGCAACAACAGCACGGTTCATACCTGAAATATCTTCTAAATCAGATTCCATCCATTGCGTTAAAAATGTAGAATCCCCATTATCGTAAAGTATACTTTCCTGGGAACGGAGAATTACATTCCCTGATTGCCAGGGGCCGTCAGAATCACTCCATGGCCATGACTGGCTCAGGATTTGCGGATTTCCATTCCAATATGGAACTGTCAATCCTAAATCGGTTGATAATGAGAAAGATTTTTCCCATGGCATCAGTTCTCCATCCAAAACGAACGAAACTTGATAATCTCCTTCTGGGAGTTCATATATATTTGAACCTGTGGTTATTTGAATTTCATCTGTGCCAAATTCATGTTTAATCAATCCTTCGATGGTGTTGACGTCAGTGGTTTCATGATATAGGTTTAGAGTCAATTGGTGAACAGGCGCAGGTAAAAGTGTGATATTTTCCATTGTCATAGCACTATTATTCGCAACTGTATAAATTTCCTGCGGCAAATAACCTTCCGCTCTGATTGAAATTGTATAACTACCCGGGTTTAATATGCGTCTATAACGGCCAAATTCGTTGGTGAGACGATGTTTAAGAACTGAGCCTGTGTGTTCTAGTACTTCAACAATTGCGCCTTCAATCGGCTGATTTGTGGAAGCATCATAAACTGTACCCGTAACCTGTGCTGCATCAACGTTGTACCCCAATGCTCTGTCCATTAAAAATACCATAGCTGGTTTTGTACGGTCGATGGTATCCTCTATTAAGATACTATCTGGTTGAAGATTTGCTGTTCCACATTCTACCAGGTATTGAATACAGCCTGTTTCCTTATAAAACCAATCGTGAAGTTTACCATTTCTGGACCCACTGTAAACAGAGAGGTAAGATCCAGTGCCATCTTCCGTTTCAAGTAAATCTGAAAATTGATCTGCAATTGTCTTCATTAGATCTAAATCAGGAGAGTCCTTTGTTTCTTCCCATCGCCAGGAAGTAAACACTTTCTCCGATAAATTGCCCGATCTTGAACTATGCCATACGATTGAAAAAACAAAATCATTTTCCAATGCCAAATCTCGGAGTGCAATGGCTTCCCCTTCTGAAAAAGGTTCTTCCCCTTTATAATAATCATAATGGGACGCATAATCAGAATTATCAGGCTCGAGAAAGGTATCACCAAATGCCCAGTTAAAACCAAAATTCCGATTCAGGTCAACACCATCTATATCATTGCCAATTGTAGACTCGTAATCAAAAATACCGTTGGGATAAGGCCCTTCGGGAGATAGATCTTTCTTGTTTTTCCGGAAACTCATATCTAAACCATCGTGTATAACATTAAGGCCTTCTGGATTTGCTGTTGGAACAATCCATATTTCCATATATTGTTTCAAGATATTCATATGACTGTAAATGCTGTTATCCGGGAATAAGATATCTTCCATAAGATCCAGAACCACTTCCACACCAAGAACCTCTTCTGCATGAACTTGACCGACAAATAACACCTGAGGTTCATCTTCTTTCAAATCAACATTATCAGAAATCTTAACTGCAAGAATCGGAATTTGGTCCTGAGTAGAGAAACCAATGGTATCTACACGAAACCACCCATTCAATTCTTCCAATTGATCCAATGAATCAAGAAGCGTATTGATCTCTACGACGGAATGGTAGCGCTCATCCAAGCCTTGTCCATTTACGTGACTAAGGATTAAGATAGAGATCAAGATCAGGAGATATTTTTTCATTACTATATTGTCAATTATTGAGATTGCCCATCAACTCTTCAGGAGTAGTTTAATCGAAACCCATGACAAATGTTTATCAATCAATGTACATTGCCAATCTAATACTTCGACTATTACTTTAAGTAAGTGATCTTACCTTTTTCTATTAAGTTACTTATCTTAAATTCATAGAAGTAAATTCCACTAGTTGCCAATTGACCATTCATGGATTTACCATCCCAACTCACACGATAATTTCCACCAAATCCCGGCAAGATCAATCTGTCCAATACAACACGTCCGGTCAAATCATATATACGGAATTCTACTGCTTCTTTTGCGGGCATACTAAAATCGAAATTTACTTTCCCATTAAATGGATTTGGATATGCGGCACTCACTCTGAATTCAATTGGTAACTCACAATCACAGTTATGGGAATTGGACAGTAATTCACTTTTAATTAAGGTCCGGCCATAATAATTGGCTAAGTCTTCTTTCCCAGAGCTACGATAGTCAATCCAATCGAGAAAAAATTCTTCTCCTGAATGATGGGTTATATTCACATTTTGTTGCTTATGATAAGCCACACAAATCGGAGTGCCATTCATATCTGTGGTCATTCCTTGGCCAATTTTGTAACCAGATCCATATAAATCCACACCATTGATTAATAACGGATCTTCATTGATGTATCCTCTACCATCTTCCCAAAGTATTAAGAATTCATCGGCCATAACAGATTTCACTTTTGGTGTATAATTATTTAACGAATCATTCACTACTGATGTGAATTGAATAGCATCACCCAAAAGATTTCCATTTTCAAGATCTAAAACCTGTCCAAATATTTCAAAATTTTGTCCATTACGAAAATCTTCCCAAACTATTATAGATTTAGTGTGGTCTTCATTAAGATCGAAAGTAAAATTTGTTTGATCTTGGTCTGCATCAGAAATAACAATTCCTCCTGAACTCCATAACTGATTCCCTTCCCAATCGACAACTTGGGAATATATATCTGAAAAGTTCCCAATTTGATTCCAATAACAAATAATTCCACTTTCTTCATTAATCATTTTTATTTGAAGATTACTTGATGCTGAATAGGGATCACTTAAATTGACTCCTGCAGGGTTCCAACCAATTGCGGGGCTTCCATCATAATCAATTTTTAAATATTTAATAATTTTGAGAGATCCAGTTGGAGACCATTGCTCATTAAACCAGAAGATCATTAAATGATCATCTGATGTTTGAATCACAGCCAAAATTATATCATCGCTATTTGCATTTATCAGCTCTATACCTCCACTGTTAAACACCGCATTCCCTTCTTCATCCAGCCTTTGATAATATATATTATAGTCAAATAGTCTACTCTCTGACCAAAAACATCCAACACCATTTTGAATATTAATAAGAATTCCATCCCTCATGTCTGCTTGGGGAGAAATAGCAACACCTGTTGAATCCCAAATATTTTCTAATTGTTCATTAAGTTTATTTATTTTCATGAATTTAGGTGAAGATGTGGCATCATAAGTCCCAACATAAAAGTTTGATTCATTTTTTATAACATCTGGAGATGTATTATCATCGGATGAATTATCACTGAAAGAAATTTGTTTCCCGTTGTTATACTGGATTGCACTATTGATTATTCTTGTAGCATATATCTTTTTTGTTGCCCGATTATCTTCCCAGGTAAGAAATAAATCATCATCCCCTTTTCTGTAATTAGATGTGTATTTGATATCTCCATCCAAACCGACCATTGCGGTCAACCCACCACTATACCATTCTGGTGTAGAACCAGAATCCAATTTTTGAACTTTTAAATCAATACTAGATTTCTCTTTATCAGCATAAATAATATATAATCCGGTTGAGAATGAGCCCAAAATATTGGGAGAAAATTGTTCTCCATTAGCATCAGAAATATTCAGAGGATCAGTTAAAGTGTATGACCCATCTGATTGAATATTTTGGTACATAATTTCAATTTCCGGGAAAGTGCCTCTTTCCCACACAATATTCAAGTCACCTTCATCGCCACCGGAAAACCGAGCACCAAAATCACGAGAATTATCCGAATCAACTTTAATACCATTCCCCCATTGGCGATCACCATTTACATCGATCTTTTGAAAATATTGATCACCATCGGTTGCTTCATCTCGATAATCCGTCCACTTTATAAATACTTCCCCGATGGAATTTCTTTTCACTCTGGGTAAGGCTTGTGTTGAATCCTGATCTGAGATAGGTCTTTCTACATCAAATACAAGTCCATCATCATCCACAAATTGGTAGAATATTTTGGAATCCGTGCTTCCCTGTTTCCAAGTAACAAAAGATGTTTCATTGTTCACAAACGTGGCTCGAGGTTTTGTTTCCTGATTTGTTGTATTAGCGATAGGAAGTCCGTTTTCCTGGAATAGACCATTCATACCTACATCCAACCGTTGACAATAAATGTTGGCATTTGCACCTTCACGATAATCGACCCAAGCTATAAAAGCCTGATTATTACCGGCATATTCGATTGTTTTAGCATTTTGATATCCACCATCTACTACAATTGGGACACCGGATCCAGGTGCAATGATTTCGTGATTGGCTGAAACGTGTGTACCATAAATATCTTCATCAATGCCACCTCGTTTATCTTGCCAAGTAACAAATACGCCTCCAAGGCTATCGGTACACATATTAATGGTAATTTGTTTTCCTTCAACTTGAGCCAAAGCAATACCATTTTCATCCAGAAGGATGTTTCCATCCGAATCCAAATGTTGAATAAAAATATCCCCTTCCGCATCAAATCGATAATCGACCCAACCAATAAAAACACCACCAATGCCGTCTACGATTGCAACGGGATCTTCCTGTCTTCCCGGAAGATCGGTTACAACAGCACCTGTTGTACCCCACATCAGATCGCCGTCTTGATTCACTTTATGGGCAAAAATATTCCGCATACCATACCGGGTGTCAGACCAAATAAAAATGGCTTCACCTTCATTTCCCGGCGCTACAGTTCTGTACCATTCAATATGGACACCCTGGCGGATTGGAGCACCATCTTCGGAATCGAACCCGCTTCCAAATAGTGTTGATATAAAAATAGTAATGAAAACTATTTTGTTCATTTTATAATTTCCTTTTTCTGCCATTTATTCGCTTCGGCCAACCACAAGACCACGAGTCGGTATGAAAGATCAATTAACGTCATTATTATTGTTCAATGCTTAAGATCTGTAATCCTTCACGAGAACAGACCAATAATTTTTCTCCCCAGAATTCAGATTTATATACATAACCTACTGGGAATATCCCTTTTTCTATCGGTGAAGATGGATCTGTGATATCATATAAAGCAATGCCCTTTGAACCCAAAGATAAAACTGCAATTCCATTATTTATTGAAATATGATCTACAGTCAAATCTTGCGCAAAATGAATAATTGCATCATGATTGATAACATTATTATCCGCATCAACTTCCATTTCATCCAGAGGTAAATAAAATGCACCATAACTTCCAGATGAAACATATAAATTATTTCTATCAATTAACTCTACCGATTGAACAATCCCTTCAAGATCGATTGAGTAATTATAAACTGGATCTGATTCAAAGTTCTCAATGTTCCATTTTTGAAGCCCTAATTGACCAACTCCAACTATGATCGTAGTGTCAAATAAGGAGATACTTGATGGTAAAGCATTAACATTAACCTCTCCAGGATCACCAAAAAGAATATTGAATAATGGAGTAGAATCTGTACCCCAAAAATCTTTCTCCAGTTTTTGCCATTTAAGATCGTGAGAACTTTTAACAACGGAATAATAAGTGAAAGTGTCTGATGAGTCATCAATTACCACAAACTCCCTGGTATCTTCAGCACCATATTGTCCAAAATTTATTTTAATATCGAATGTGGAATCATTTAATTCAAGAGCATAAGGTCTTTCGTTCGTCTCTAATAAATGTAGAAGGTCATTAATTGGAGAATAGTGGATTTGAGAAATCTCTTTATGCGAGCCTATTTCACCAAGAGATAATGAATTCAATAAAGATGGATTATTAGAATTATTTAAATTCCATATCTGCGCTCCAGCTTCTCCAGCCGCTACGAATATTATATCATTATCTATGGTAACGTCTCTTGCATATCCATTTGTTTGTAAAGTTTGGTCTACACTTATGGACCAAAGATCTTCAGTATTGGGCTCAATACAACCTGAAAAAATGCTTCCTATCAAAATTGTATAAAAAAATAATAGATAAGCAGGCATGCTTGCCAAATTTTTAATATCGGTCATAAACTAAATCCAGTTCCATTTTGCACCAAAATTGTAATTGATTAAAACTTTTTAAATCTGTCACCCAATTATAGGCTGATTCTGTCTCACGGATCCGATAACGTCCTGATAAGGTTACCTTCATAGATTCGGTTAAATTTTTCTTAAGCCAAAGGTCGTATTTAGAATCCACATGGTTGCGCCCTGAATGGAGTGGGTCATTGGGATCTTCTGCAGCATAAACACGGTTTTCTTGCCTCACGGAAATGCCTATTTCATTCAAAAAAGGAATTCCTTTTTGAACTTTGATTGGGCAATACCATTCTAACGATTCATAAGAACGGTTAAAACTACTGGGTCGGACCGGGCTTAAATGAGACTGGCTCATGGCTTTTCCACGATTAACCTGAAATGAGATGTTTCCCAGTTTCCTCAACTTGTGATTGAGCTTCACTTTCACGTAATTAATATTTAAATCAAACTCTGTGAATGGTTTATCATAATACCGTTGTAAATATCCAACACCCAAATTTGCCCAATATTGTTTTGATATTCGATGCGTCAGTGCAATACTTTGGTTTCGATCTGTAAATGCACATGGCGACTGTGTTTCAGTACTTACATCACGATTAACATAATGCCGAAGATAAAAACTATCTAAATGGCGAAGAGAATATTTAATATTTTGATAGGAACCCCATTTAAAAATAGCATCCACTCCACCAGATGCGTATTCCCTTTCAGGGTTATTTCGATAATCGGCCCAATTAAGCAGTCCCTTGACGGAAAATTCTTTTTTCATTGAATTCCAAAGTACTTTATCCCCAGAAACGCTAATACGATAAACAAAACTATCGAATGTTTTGGCACCACCCATTAGGTCCGAATCAATAGCCGCTTGATTAAATTCTTCCGTTGAAAAACGCATAACGTTATTGTCGTACCCACCAGTAATTCCTATGGTATACTCAAAGGGTGTTTTAGCCGACAGGCACGACAAAATCAGTAAACAAATAATTATTTTTTTCAGGTGAAACATTAGTACAATATAAAACGTGTCAGTACGGCTTTGTCCTTATCAGCAACTTCAACGGAATAAGTATGTTTCCCCTTCGCAACAGAAATTTCACATGACCGCCATTTACCAGGTACTTTATAATCGCGTCCTTTTATTTTTGATACCGAAGAGCGCTCCGTGTTAAAATAATAAGTTCCAATGACCTTTTTTCCTTCCCGAACACGAATCCTATAGGACGCTTCCTGTCCCATGGAATCAGAAAATTCTAAACGGCTCAAAATCCGGAGCGTTTTCTCACCACTTGCTTCTACCTGTAGAGGTAAATCAGAAGTGCATTCATAATATTTTACATCTTTGTTATCTGTCAACAAATGAACAGCATTTTGGTGAACCATGGGTGCTAGTACTTCTTTATTCTTCCCTAGAGATTCAAATTCTTTTGCTACAACTCGTATTAAAACCGGAAATTTCAGGTTTGCTCCTGCTAATAACTCCACACTATGAGATCCTTTTCCCAAGTTGATGAAATAATTTCCTGAATGAGTATATTTATGTTTGGGATGTTGGATAGATTTAATGGTTTTTTGGACTTTATAACCATGATTAACCTGAACTGTATCTCGACCATCAAGCACAATCCGATAGTTGAAAGAATGGCTTTTCTTTTTTTTCCTTAGTACTGGGTAACGAGAAATGAATTCCAGTCTCATGGGGCCCTCCATGGAATAAAATAGGCCTTCATTTTTGATGGGGTAATAGAGTCGTCGTTTCTCACTAACGATAAGCACCTCCTTTTCTTCCCCATTTCTGGTAGGTTTTAGAAGTTTAGCTTCCATTGGCGAAATAAGAATTACCGCCAAAAGTAATATTAATGATTTAGAGTATACTATCTGGTTCATGTTGCTTTAAATGTTCTTTAATCTTTTGTTTACTATCAAGCCCTATGGCAAATACACTTCCACCTACTAGCATCAAACAAATTCCAGCAATAGTCAGGTTATATCTTTCTTTGGCATATAAACCGCCTGAACCGATCTCGGGAATTGGAATGGGCGCAAAAGGCATATTAAATTGCTCTGTTAAGGGCCTAATATTGAGAATGTGGAGTCCTGGTATATTTTCTTTAATAAATTTGGCAAAGACGCCTTCTATACCACCTGGGCGCCCGATATTAGTAATATCCGATCGATTAACCACCCCCGGTGGTAATAGTTTCAAATTAAAACTGGTTCCGAGACTAGCGACACCTCCACCTACATTTATAATGGCTTTATAATTTTTTAGTGGCTGAATTGATTCGAATGTTTCCATTCGTTGTTCGATATTTTTTGCCAATTGACTTTTTTTAATCAGGTTCAGATTATGGGAAGCAATGTTATCCATAATGATCTTTCTTCCTGCGGGTGATAATAAGCGACCCATATCATTTCTACCACCAATGGATGCAGCAATACTCCTTGCCTGAATCAGTTCATGATCAAAAAGGATTAATTCCATGTCCAGCCAAGTAAAATCAACTTGATTTGCACCCCATTGAGATGCACCAATACTGGTAATAGTTACAGGATAAACTCCCAACGCTTTACACGCTGTAAGAACCGCTATATTTGCACCTGGCATGGATCCTGTCATTAGTATGGCAATTGTATCTCCTCTTAGAAGATTCACCTGATGCATAAGGTCAACAATTGCTGCAGAAAAATTGGGGTCTAGAGTAGTAAGCTTTGCGTCCAGATCTCCTTCATCTGTTGTGATAAGACTAAAGGGACTGCCTACCAAACCTGTTTCATTGGGGTCATTTTCAATGTCTATAAAAATGCCATGCTCCATTCTAGAATCTTTTAATACAATCATGGATTTTTCCATTAATTGTGCTGCCATGACTTTGTTTTCATAAGAAGGTGACACATCTGTGGTTTTCATATTGATAGAAATAATGAAACACACCAGGGACAATGTAGCCAAACCAACCAAGGTTGAAGTTTTTTGGATCGCTGGGATAAAAGGCTGTTTTTTATAATTATTCAAAAAGTACCCCACCAAATAACAGCATAATAGCCAACTTCACCAAAACTGCTGTCAAGACCACTACAGACATGGTTCGGACAACACCTTGTCGATCCATCCAATTTGCGATAAGACCCGGAATAATATTTCCTATAACAGCGACGGAACCAATTTCTTCAGGCAAAAAAATAAAATTCCTGGAAATATACCCAAAAAAGAAGCCCAGGATTAAAGCTAAAACTATTCGTCGTTTTCCATAGAGGAACATGACCTTTCCCATCCCCTGAATAATAGCCCAAACTAGGATTGCTACACCGAACGTGACCAAAACCTGAATTGGGTGGTGGAGATAGAGTGAAATATATCCTGGTACAATGATACCACCAGCGGTAACTCCCAAAGTCTCTGAAAGAACCAAACTTAAAATAATCCCCAAGCCAATACTAATCTCAGCCATAATGCCTGTATTTTGAAATTTGTGTTAATATCTCTTGCCCTGCACCGACTTGATTTCCAATAGCATAAATCAAAGTATCATGAGGCAGCCCCACTAACATTTCCACAGTGGATCCAATATCATCATTTAATCCTATTGTTTGAATTTTGGTTTTAGGCGAATGATAGGCAAGCCTGCTGAGCGTTGACTGTAATTTATCACCTCGAATGATAAAATGATCTGGTTTGATCTCTTTCAAGGTGAGTTCAATCATTTGACGGGTTCGAACTGGACGATCATCCCTTGAATTAAAGAAGACACAGGTTCCTCCTTCACCAGGATATCGGTCAATGACAAATTTCCAGATCTGAAGTGTAGAAACAGGATCATTGGCTGCCATTCCATTCACAAATTGGATCCGTTTTTCTCCATTGTCTAAATTCCATGCAATTAATGCACCCAAATCCGGCTGGACTTTATGCATTCCTGCAAGTGCAATTTTTCTATCAACACCTGCTTTTTTACATACATCCAATGCTACTGCCACATTCGCAGGATGCTCCATATAGGAAAAATTGTCTAATTCTTCTTGAGCGATCAATGTTTCGTCAGATTGAATGAATGCTGTACCATTTTGTTCAGCAACTCTTTGAAGGATGTCCGGCTTTTGATCTTCGCCCGTAATTAGTATTCCATCAACTGGAATCGTATTACACAGAGAATAAGCCACATCATCTTCCGTGGGACCCATTTCATCTAAATGATCAGGACGAACATTGGTAATAACTCCAATATGGGATTGGACCATCTGATGCTCTGCGATCCATTGATATTGTGGTTGGACTGCCATACATTCCATAACAACAGCATCTGGTTTTTCATCGGCAAAATAACTTAATAGACGAGTTTGTTCTCCAATAGATGGTAGCCTTAAGCGATGAATAATCCTGTCTTTACCTTCTGAATCAATCACACGTGGTGCAGTGCCGGTTGTTTTGGCAAAAGTACGAATTCCAGCTTCCCGAAGTCCAGCAGCTATGAGACGCGTTACACTTGATTTTCCCCGCGTTCCATTCACGTGGATGCGAAGTGAAATTGCAGCCAAGGACCGCATATGAAATTTATATTCAATAATACCAGCAATGCATAATGCCAGTGCTAGTGAGCCCAGTACAATTAGAGGCGTGATAGACATAATTATACAGAGAATTTTACCAGTCTTAGGAGTTTGTGTATCCTAATACTACCCTGATTAATGCGACCATATCCATTACATTCACCAACCCATCGCTATTGATATCACCAAAGAATGGATTTACATGATCTTCATAGCCCAGATTGTAATCCACCAATAATAGGATGTCATAAATATCAACTTTTTCATCGTAATTCAAGTCACCCATCAAACGAATATTACTGCCTCGAGTTGTAAATAGTAGTGATGTACCATCACTCAATTCCATGGCAGCAGGATGATATAAATTATTAAATGTGTATTGAAGTCCCATTGTCATGGTGTGGTCTTCTGTACCTATTGTGCAATAATTTCCATGATTCGTCGACCCGGATGTGTATGATGTATTATTAAAATCCATGTATTGCATCATGAATTCTCCGTCACCGGTGGGTGTTATATAATAATCAGGATCCAATAGAATAAGTTGAAAAGTTTCGGTTGAATTATTTTGATAGGTTCTCACCCTGGACCATTGAATATAAAATCTTTTTTCTTCCTCATCGTACAAAGTATAAACCCTGCCCTGACTAGAGACAATTAAATCATCCCAGAAAACAGCTATCATTTTAGATGGACCACCAACCCCAGGAATTTGATAATTTCTAAAAGACTGAAGGGTTGATTCACCCATAGCTGCCCATCCATTCGAACAGATACTTATCTGATCGTATTCTTGACCATAAAACTTAAAGGTAAATGGTAAATTTACGGTTTCAACATCATCATTGTTATTTCCGCTATCATTTAAGGATGACAGGTGACTCCCACTACCACCATACCTATTATCAATTTCAACCCAGTTATATGTAGGTGCCAATGTATAGCCTATGTCACCACTATCATAAATGTAATAGCCATGAGCATCCGGACCAACTGGGTCAGTGATGGTTGGTTCACCTATTTGAACCTCAACAATTGAATTGGATTCATATCCTTGAGCAGTTTCTACATTTAAAATAAAATGAACAATGGCACCTGGTAGGGTTTCTTCCGATACAAAAACTTCAAAATAATCACTCCCGTTCATAGATGAACCGTCGCTCATGACTGAAGACCAAGTCCCTGTATTATCTAAAATTTCAATGAAAGGTGATGCACAAGTTATTGTTCCGGTCACCGCAGAAGCATTCATGGTCCCTGAATTATTCAGTTCAATTTTAAAATGGGAAGATTCTCCAGGTGATAAAATATCGCTGGATGATCCAATGACATCTACACTAGTTGCAAACAGATTATTCCCCGATACACTCACATTTAACATACCTGATGAAGGTGAACTGCCATTGTTGTTAAAATAAATAATTAGATCAAGATTTGCACCCTCTGGTAATCCTTCTGCTAGAGTAATAACATAAGGTATCGGGGCACCTACAGTATTTCCGGAAGGTATTGCACCATAGTTTACCGTAGCAGATTGAATTGTAACATATCCACTTTCACTGGCAATGACACCATAAACATTTTCAGCATCTTCACTGCCAAAATTGGTTGCACTAATAGAAATCTCTAATGTTTCTCCACCATTGGCAGTACCATTCCCATCTCCGACGGATTCACCAAAATTATCATCATCAATTGTAAGTGTTGATTCTGAAACATTCACAGATACACCTGGATCGTAAATCTGGAATGAACTTTGGTAAGGATAATGGTTTTTCTTTGTAACTGTAACCAATGCAACACCAGTTTGTGATGATGGAATAGGTAGACGGATAAAACCATTAGCGTTGGTATATCCTGATTCAAAGATTTCATCATCCATTAGAATTGTTACCCAGGCTTCTTCCAATGCACCAGACGCTTTTGCCACAGTAATATCTATATAATTTGTTCCTTTTGACAGTGCATATGGATGATCCACTGTTATTTGCTCAGGATATGCACTCCACATGGACAAGGATGATTCACCCATGAGATTATTCCAATGTGAAAAAATATGGCAATAATTGCTCGGATTACTCGGATAACTTTTATAAAGCATCATTTTTCCATACATGAGAGCCGCACCGGCAGATTCAATACCTTCAACCAATGCGCCATAATAAAATCCCATATCAACTATATTATTGAACATCGTATGTGTCCCTAAGGTCGCTGTTCCAATACAAGCTACAGATCCCTTTGGATTTGAAGCCGTACCGGCACGAATAAAGGATTCACTGAGTGCTTCACCACTCCCAAACGACCCAGTACCACACGTAATAACAGTTGCAACAGGGAGCATGAATCCATTACTTGTATTATTTACATTACTAGAAGAAAACCCACTTACACCCCAATATCCTCGATAATTGAAAAAGGAGACACCTTCAGAAATTCCAGCCTGCATTTGGCTTGCCCAAGGAGAATTATAAACTGTATTCACTTCTTCAAATCCAGCAATATCTAGTAATTCATGAATATGTTCATTGGTAATTATACAAGAAATTCCAGATGATGATGGGTCACCAACAAGACAAGCTCTCTGAAACCAATTTTCACCCAAATAGGGACTGGACTCATAATTCAAGGTTTTACCTATGATGGTTTGCAAATCGGAGCTGGTATCAAATGAAAGGCGTCCTAGAAATAGGTCAGGGAATTGATCATTCCCTTCCAAGGTTGAATAAGGATGATCCCCTTCACCATTATAACTGCTCCAGGAATCTGTCCATGTGGGAATATCATAAGATCCTTCTGCATCACCAATAATGGTCACATGAACGGGGGGATTATCCCAGGTTTCATAGGCATCATCAATGTAATTCTTCAAGTTATTCCTATTGTTCACCACATTGGACGAATTAACATAATTTACTTCGTAGCCAACTCGATGTTTCCAATCCATTAATTCTTCTACCTGATTCATCATAGAAGTTGTGAGATTACTGGGAAGAACATAAAGTATGGCAGGTTGCTGGTATTCTATTTCATCTCGGCTTAATGATGCATAATTCACTACCAAAGATTCATACAATGGTTCAAATGCACGGGATCGTTTGGCAGGGATAAATGGCATTTCAACTACACCTTCTTCCACCAATTCTATTTCGACACTTTGGATAACTGTTAATTCTTCTGTAACCGGATTGTATTGAAAAGGAGTGACTGATACCTGAACCATGGTTAAACCGCGCATTACAATGGGATCGGAGACAGTTGCAATGTTTTCCGGATAATGAACATTTCGTACATAGGAATCACCTTTTACAAGTTTTCCTGTACGGTTAGGTTCCCAACTTTCGAAGGGCAGAATATCAACATTTGGAATTGTTTCTGTTTCCTGGACATTGACAACGACAGAAAAAGATTTACCAGGCTCTACAGCATAATAGGTTGAGACTGTGGGCAGATATGGTTCACCAGGGTCACTCATGGAACCGGCATTTCCCATATTCAGTTTAACATAACTTTTTCCATCCTGATCAATTTGCTGTAATTCGAATTCGGATATCTCATACTGAATTTTCATAGAATAATTCAATGAGACTGCTTGAAATCCATCAAAGGTTACTGGATTCGGAGTCTCTGAAGCCACCATGAAAGATAGGGCAGCAATGAAAACAAGTTGAAAATGTAATTTTATCATAAAAGTCTCTATTGTATGATTAATAAGTGGAAGAATTCCGGGTAATAAAAACTACCTATGTAAATACCTATTCCAGCTAACGCTAAAAAAGGCGCCATAGGCATAGCCCGATTCTTATCAAAATCTTTTACTAAAGAAACGACTATCCATGTTAGTAAACTCAAAACAGATGCAGAAAACAATGTTAAAGCCATTCTCATTGGGCCTAACCATGCACCGAGCACTATCCCAAGCTGGATATCGCCAAATCCCATACCTTGCCGTTTTGTAAAAGTCCATAGAATTCCCATTATAATTAAGGGAATAATAGCACCAACAAAAACACCCCACAAAGCAGACACTAAAAATACAGTATTAAATATCACTCCGGCTATGGATAAAACTATACCAACAATAATAAACACCAGAGGGATTTGGAATGTCCTATAGTCTACTAATGCAATTCCAATAAGTATCGTATAGATTCCTGAGAATATAAGAGCCTCAATAATTCCTAAATGGGTAAATGCCCAGAGCGAACCAAAGATAGATATAAACTCAAGAAAATAATTGTTACTTTTTAGCCTAAAACCATCAATAGATAGCCAATTGATGATACTCTTTGTAGCAAATCCTGCTACTATACCTATAAAAATGGGTACTAAAATACTCATAAAATCATAATCCAGATTGTAATGCTGAACCCAAATGGAATACAGGAAGATAAGTCAGAACCACCATCAGGGCTATGACGGCGCCAACAAGAAGAATAAGCAGTGGCTCAATCAACGTGGTCATTCTATCTACAAGAGCATCAACCTGCTTTCGATAATAGTCAGCTGCTCTATCTAATAGATCGTCCAATTCACCAGTATCCTCCCCAGTAGATGCTAGCTGTAATAAAATAGAAGGGAACACTTCTGTACGTCTAAGTGCAGTAGAAATATTATATCCATCACGTATTAAATCAGATGCATCATCTATTGCTTTTTCATAGACTCTATTATCAACAACTTTTCGTAACAACGCTGTTGTCTCTAGAACGGGAACACCTGCACCAATAAGGATTCCAAATGTTTTACAAAATTTATTTAAAATAGATTGCTCCATTAATGATCCAAAAACAGGAAGCTTTAGCTTGATAGAGTCAATTGCAAAGCCACCTCTTTGTGTCTTAGAGATAAGCCATATTATAGAAAAGACCATGAATACAACAAAAGATAAAAAACCTATATTATTACCAAACCAGTTACTAAAGTCAATCATTTGTCTTGTGGCAGCAGGTAGGCCCGCTCCTAGCTGTGCATATACCTCAGAAAATTTTGGGATTATAACTAACAACATGACCATCAGCATACAAATAAGAAAGACAATCATAAAGATAGGGTAGTTCATGGCAGATTTAACTTTTCGCCGCGTATCATCCAGATTTTCAAGATAAGATGATAACTCCTCCAAGATCTCATTAAGATTACCGCTTATCTCTCCAGCCTTAACCATTGCAACAAAAAGAGTATTAAAGACACCTGGGTGTCTGGAAAGAGACTCTGACATGTTGAGCCCTTTTCTTATATTATCACTAACAGAGTTGAGGATCTTTCGGAATTTTTTATGTTTCTCTTCCGCACCAAGGCTCTGTATTGCTCTCTCAAGTGTAAGACCTGCAGAGAACATTGTGGCTAATTGACGCGTAAAGAATACAATATTGGATAAAGGTATACGATTCTTAGCTTTCTCAATAGATAATTGGATTTCATCTAAGAAAGGTCCAAGAAAGTCAAAGGTATCGTCCACTTCTTTCATAGAGATAACCAACTGCCCATTTGCAGACAATTTTTGAATCGCCGTATCTAAAGAGTCCGCACGGATTTCTCCCTCTTTTCGATTTCCTTCCATATTTTTTGTTAAATAGGTGTAAACAGCCATTATAATTCTTCTACAGTAGACCTTAAAATTTCTTCGGTAGTTGTCGTGCCATCAAGAACACGAGCGAGACCTGCTTCACGAAGAGTTACCATACCGTTATTTAATGCTGCCTGGCGAATATCATCTTCATTTGCGTTTTCAAAAACTAATTTTCTCAGCTCTCGTGCCATAGGTATCATTTCAAAAATAGCGAGCCTACCTTTGTACCCTGTATTACGACATTCAGTACATCCTTTTCCGTGATACAATGCATCAGTGACACGACCTGGATCAAGACCAATCATTGCTAGCTCTTCTGGAGTTGCAGAATATTCTTCTTTGCAATTATTACATATACGCCTGACTAAACGTTGCGCCATAACAAGGTTTAAACATGAGCCAACAAGAAACGGAGCAATACCAATATCTAAAAGACGTGTAATAGTACCTGGTGCATCATTTGCGTGGACTGTCGAGAA
>Ga0187833_10000992_pt1 | contig 33268 bp, 35 predicted proteins | sample ETNtaG_37_FD_167968 | JGI IMG/M metagenome (GOLD analysis project Ga0187833, IMG submission 167968) | Marine microbial and viral communities from oxygen minimum zone, Eastern Pacific Ocean - ETNP2014_SV_400_PacBio MetaG (Illumina Assembly) | ecosystem: Environmental > Aquatic > Marine > Hypoxic...
TTAACTAGGCCGATTATAATATATTCACCCAAATTTGCATAGAGCTCCATCTAGACTTAAATATAGAAATTGCAAGTGATTCTAAATAAATTGAACTATATTTTATGCGTTTAATTCGTAAGTTGTATATTAAATTTATAAAAAATTTTAGTCTTATAAAAATAAAATATCTATTTATAATATTTTTATTATCACCCTTTTTAATTTTTATTGTATTAATCAAGCCTATTGTCTTGATAAGATTTGGTAATTTAGCTTGTGGAAGAATAGGTTGTTTTTTTAATGCTGAACTTCATTTATTATTTAGAAAGTATAATAAAAAAAGGGTTAAATCATTTGATATTTGGGTAACTGGGAACTTTATAAGTAATGAACAATATTTGATTATTTTAAAAAGAAAATTTTTAATTATTCAGTATTTATTTATTTTCTACAAGGCATTAGAACTATTATCTAAATATATTAACATTTATTCGGAACATATTATTGAGCTAGGTCATATTTTTAAAAATTACAGTCTTTTTTATAAAAATCCAATTCAATTAAATCTTACAAAGAAAGAAATTAATAAAGGTGAATTAATTTTAAAACAATTTGGCATACCCAAAAATGCTAAGATTGTATGTATCAGTTCTAGAGATGATTTATATTTAAAAAGAACTTATCCATCAGTAGATTTTTCATATCATAATTTTAGAGACAGCAATGTTAATAATTATATTCCAGCAATTAAAGCTCTGATTCAGAAAAATTTTTATGTTGTCAGAATGGGAAAAATTGCCGCAAAAAAGTTAAATATAAAAAGTAGTAAATTTATTGATTATCCTTTTCACCCATTAAAAAGCGATTTTATGGATTTTTTTTTCGCATATAAATGCTATTTTTGGATTGCTAACAATTGTGGATTAGATGAATTGCCTAGAGTATTTAGAAAGCCACTTATTCTTACAAATACTGCACCTTTTATGTCAGTACAAATGCAAATAAAAGAATATTATTATTTTCCAAAAATATACATTAATTCAAAAAATCAAAAGTTGAGCATAAGCAAAATATTTGATTATGGTATAGCAAACATTAATCGTAGCGAAGAATTTAAAAAAAAAAATATAAGATTAGTCGAAATGACCTCAAAAGAATACAAAGGTGCCATACTAGAAAGTTTAAAGCTGATGAAAGATTCATGGAGAATAAAAAATAAAAAAGACTTAAAATTACAAAGAAAATTTCAGAAATTATATTTGAAGTTATATTTAAAGAAAGCAAAAGAATTTAATTTTGTAATTTTACATGGCAAAATAAAATCCACCTACAGTCCATATTTTTTAAGAAGAAATCGATGGTTTTTAAAATAGTTTAATGTGTTATCAACCGAAAAAATTCTTTTAAGAAATAATAAATATTTATTAAATTAAAAATATACAATAATAATGAATTTTTTAGTATTTCTAAAATATATTATAAAAAACTATCCAATTTTAATAGGAACGATTTTTGTTGTTCTAGTAATTGGAGGTTTGATAGAGGCTGGAGCTTTGTTAGTTATAGCTCCCATAATTGATATTATTACTAATCCAGATGTATCCAGCGGAATAACAAAGAAGATAGAAGAAATTATTATTAACTTAGGTCTGGAGTTTAATCTTTGGATGTTGTTGTTTATTTATTTTGCAGTTGTTCTAATCAAATCTTTCTTTGATGTTTCCGCAATGTATTTAATTCTTTCAATGAAATATAGATTTATGAAAGAAACAGTATTGGAAACTTATCAGGCGATATTTAGTGCACGTTGGTATTTTTTCGTTAAAGAAAAACAGGGTAAATTACTTAATACTTTTACTCGAGAAATTAGTGGCATGGGTGATTGTTTAACCGGCGCAGGCAAATTATTCGCAGAGATTTTAAAGCTAGCGATATATATAACAGTACTATTTTATATTTCATGGCAAGTAGCATTTGTAGGATTTTGCTACTCTTTTCTAGTTGGTATTCCATTATTATCACTTGGAAAACTTACATACAAATTTGGTAAAAAAAATACTTCAACTGCTAATGATTGGCTATCAGCGGTACAAGAAAACTTTACTTTAGCAAAAATTATTCTAGGTTTTGCATTACAAAAAAAATCAGAAAATGTTGTTGAAGAAAAATTTAAAAAGCACACAAAAGCAACTTTAGTATCACAATTATTTAGTCTATCTATATCAAGTATCTATGTGCCACTAGGTGTATTGGGAATGATTATTCTATTTTATACTGGTAAGTACTTTTCTTTAACGTTATCAGAAATAGGAATTCTGGTTGTTGCATATGTGAAAATTATTCCAGTAATGAAAAATATTGTGCATGAAAAAAATGTGATTGATATGGCGTTCCCGAGTTATGAACAAATTATGAATATTATAAAAGATGCAAAAAAATTGAATCAAACTTCTGGCAATATTGCATTTAAAAATTTTAATAAATCAATTAGGATAAACGATATATCATTTGCTTATCCAAACAATAAGGCAGTAATTAACAATTTGTCCCTACAGATAAAAAAAGGACAAATGATTGCTATTGTTGGTGAATCAGGTTTTGGAAAATCAACTCTTATAGATGTCATTATGGGTTTTAACGATCCTACATCAGGGGATATTTTAATTGATGAAACTCCTTTAAAAAAATACGATATAAATTCATATCGAGAAAAGATCGGTTATGTACCCCAAGATGGTGAACTTTTTAACACATCTGTTATTAAAAATATTAAATGGGCTAATGAAAAAGCAACAGATGAACACATTCAGCACATATGCAAGGAAACATATGCAGATAGTTTTATTAAGAATTTTTCCGAAGGTTATGAAACATTAGTAGGTGATCGAGGCGTCAGGCTTTCTGGCGGCCAACTTCAACGTATTGCTTTAGCAAGAGCATTAATTCGCGAACCTGAAATTTTAATTCTTGATGAAGCTACGAGTTCACTTGATTCTAAATCAGAAAAAAATATACAAGAAGCTCTTGATAAAATTGTTAAAAAAACAACTATAATTGTAATTGCACATCGTTTATCTACAATCCTGAAGGCTGATCATATTTATGTGATGAACGATGGAAGAATTGCTGAAGAAGGAAATTATGAATATTTGATAAAACTTAATGGTTTTTTTAAAAGAATGATCGAAAGACAAGCATTTATTTTGGGAGGAAAAATATCATGAAAAAACTTTTAGATAATAAGAGTATTTTAATAACTGGTGGAACTGGCTCTTTTGGAAAAAGATTTGTTGAGACGGTTTTTAAAAAGTTTAAACCAAAAAAAGTAATAATTTATAGTCGTGATGAGCAAAAACATTTTCAATTACAAAAAAAGTGGAAATTTAAAAATCTAAGATTTTTTATTGGTGATGTTAGAGATCTAAATAGATTATCTAATGCAATGGATGGTGTCGACATTGTAATTCATGCTGCTGCTCTCAAACATGTATCTATGTCTGAATACAATCCTTTTGAAGCTGTAAAAACAAACATTCTTGGAGCACAAAATATTATAGAGGCTTGTATGAAAAATAATGTGAAGAAGGTTATTGCTCTAAGTACCGATAAAGCCTCCTCTCCCATTAATTTATATGGTGCTACAAAACTTACGTCTGATAAACTTTTTATTGCAGCAAATTACTACAGGGGGAGGAAAAATATCAAATTTTCTGTAGCCAGATATGGTAATGTTGCAGGAAGCAGAGGGTCAGTTATTCCATTTTTTTTGAATCATAAAAGTAAAGGCTTTTTGCCAATTACCGATAAAAGAATGACAAGATTTAATATTACTTTAGATCAGAGTGTTGAATTTGTATTCTTTTGCATAAAAAAGATGTGGGGTGGGGAAGTTTTTGTACCAAAAATTCCGTCATACAAGGTAATAGATCTTGCAAAAGCTATATCACCCAAAAGTAGGATAAAATTTATTGGCATAAAACCAGGTGAAAAAATTCACGAAGAAATGATATCAAACAGCGAAGCTTTAAATGCTCTAGAGTTTAAAAATTATTTTGTGATAGTCCCAAATTCAGAATTTTTAGATTGGGGTAAAAAACAATATATGCAAAAAAATAAAAATGGTAAAATTTGCAATTACAATTTTTCTTATAATAGCCAAAATAACACTAAGTTTTTATCAATTTCTGAAATTAAAAATTTAATTAAATCAAGTCTACCAGAGATTCAGTAACGCAGTGATAAATTACGGAAAACAGTTTATAGACCAATCAGATATTAAAGCTGTAATTAAAGTTTTAAAAAGTTCACTTCTGACACAAGGTCCTGAAATTACAAAATTTGAAAAAAAATTAAAATTTTTTTTTGGAGCAAAAAATTGTTGTGTTGTTGCAAATGGTACGGCAGCCTTACACTCAACAGGCTTGGCATTAGGATGGAAATCTGGAGATATAATAATATCATCCCCGATCAGTTTTTTAGCCAGTGCTAATTGTGTAATCTATAGCGGAGCTACTCCTGATTTTGCAGATATAAATGAAGAAACTTATACAATTGATCCAAACAAAGTTGAAAAAAAAATTAAATTTTATCTTTCTAAAAATAAAAAAGTTAAAGCAATAATTGCCACAGATTTTGCAGGAAACCCTTGTAATTGGAAAGCGTTAAAACAAATTTCATACAAATATGATGTTCAATTAGTTAACGATAACTGTCATGCGATTGGGGCTCATTACCAAAATGATAAATTTTATGCAGCAAAATTTGCTGACGCTGTGATCCACAGTTATCATCCTGTTAAAAATATTACAACCGGCGAAGGCGGTGCAGTTCTAAGTAATAATAGTGAGTTTTGTGAAAAAGTTAGGAGATTAAGTTCCCATGGGATGGTACGAAAATTTAAAAATAATCTTTTAAATAAAGATCCATGGTTATATGAAATGCGTGAACTTGGTTATAATTATAGAATTACGGATATTCAGTGCGCATTAGGAATTAGTCAACTTACCAAATTAAGAAAATTTATAAAAAGAAGAAATGAGTTAGCCAGTATATATAATAGTCATTTTCAAGAAATCGATATATGTCAAACTCCACAAATACAAAAAAAATCACAACATGCTTTTCATCTTTATCCTTTGTTGATAGACTTTAAAAAATCACGTGCTTCAAGAAAATTTTTATTCGAAAAAATGAAAAATAATAACATCAATTTGCAAGTTCATTATTTTCCCATACATTTACAATCATATTATAGAAAGAATTACGGTTTTAAAAATGGAGATTTTCCAGTTGCTGAAAAATTTTACGAAAAGGAAATAACCTTACCAATTTATTTTTCTCTAAAAGAACATCAAATTTATAAAATAATAAAATTAATAAAAAAATTAATATTGTAATGTTACAAACAATAAAAAATAAAATAAAAAATATTTTAAAAGGAATATTTCCTAAACTTTTTCCAAAGGGATATGAAATAAATAAAGAAGCAATTTCTTCCACAAAATATAAAGGAATATAGAATATTTATTATTAAGTAAAATGAAAGTTGCTATAATTCCTGCTCGAGGAGGCAGTAAACGAATTAAGAAAAAAAATATAAAAAATTTTTGTGGCAAACCAATAATTTCACGTTCGATAGAAATTGCACATAAAACAAAACTTTTTGATAAAATAATTGTTTCTACTGAAAATAAGGAAATTGCGTCAATAGCAAGAAGAAATAATGCTGAGACTCCTTATATACGACCTTTTAAATTAGCAGGAGATCGAATTGGAACAGCGATGGTAGTTTCGCATGCAATAAGATGGTTAAATAATCAAGGTGAATATCCTCAAGCTGTATGTTGTATTTATCCAACATCTGTTTTTGCTAAACCTGCAGATATTATTAAAGCCTATAATAAAATGATAAATGGCAATTGGAACTATGTTTTTTCAGCAGCCACTTTTCAGTCTACGGTCATTAGATCCTTTACAAAATTACAAAATAACGGAGTAAAGATGCTCTTTCCAAGCAAATATAATTCACGTACACAAGATTTAAAAAAAACCTATCATGATGCTGGTCAATTTTACTGGGGCAGACCTGAGGCATGGCTAAAATTGAAACCTGTTTTTAATCAATTATCCACGATCATAAATGTATCAAGATGGCGAGCCCATGACATTGATACAGTTGAAGATTGGAAACAAGCCGAAATAATTTACAAAAGTTTAATGAAAAAAAAATATGATTAAAGTATTAGTGATAGCAGCTCATCCTGATGATGAAGTTTTAGGTTGTGGTGGAACAATCGCTCGTCATATAAAAAAGGGAGATGAAGTGCATGTTGTTATTTTAGCCGAAGGTGTAACAGGCCGTGATAAATTTAGAGATAGAAAAAAACGTTTAAAAGAAATCAAAAATTTATCCTTATCAGCAAAAAAGTCCCATAAAATACTTGGGACTAAATCTCTTAAACTTTTTGATTTGCCCGACAACAGAATGGATTCTGTAAATTTACTTGATATTGTTAAGATTGTTGAAAAAGAAGTAAATTTAATACGCCCAAAAATTATTTATACACATCATATAAGTGATCTCAACATTGATCATTCAATAACGCATCAAGCCGTTATCACAGCATGCAGACCAGAGCCTAAAAAATCAGTTAAGAAAATTTGTTGTTTTGAAGTTCCATCAAGCACCGATTGGCAGTCAGTTTCATCAGACAATTTTTTTAGACCAAATTGTTTTATAGATGTTTCGGAAACTTTGCAAAAAAAATTAAATGCCTTAAATGCATATAAATCTGAAATGAGACCTTGGCCGCATAGTCGCTCAATGAAAGCTGTGGAAAATTTAGCAAGATGGCGTGGTAGTTCTATAGGAATGGAAGCAGCTGAGGCGTTCATAATTATTAGAGAATTAATATAAATTGACAAAAATCTATTTTCGTTGCGATTCATCTTCCGATATTGGAAGCGGGCATGTTATCCGGTGTTTAACACTTGCTAACTTTTTGAAAAAAAAAGGACTATTTGCAACTTTTATTTGTAAAGAAACCGAAGGAAATTTATTTGATGTGATTTTAAAATACAATCATAATCTTGTTGTTTTGTCTAATAATAATAATAAAAATATTTGGGAAGATGATGCTCAAGAAATTATTGACAAAATAAAAGACTTTAATTCTAGCAAAGATTGGATGGTAGTGGACCATTATTTTTTAAATAAAGATTGGGAAACAAGAATAAGTTCAAAGTTTTATAAATTATTTATTATTGACGATTTATGCGATCGACCACATTGTGGAAATATATTATTAAATCAAAATTACTTGCCTGGAATAAGATCTCAGTATAAGAAAATTTTGTCTTCGAAGACGAAAATGCTTCTTGGGCCAAAATATGCACTATTATCGCCTGAATACAAAGCGACAAGAAAACTTATAAAAATCAATAAAAAAAAAAAGTTACAACGTGTTATTATTTTTTTTGGAGCATCAGACAATAAAAAACTAACTATAAAATGTTTAAGTGTTTTATCAAAGTTAAATTTAAAACTATTAAAAATCGATATTGTTATAGGTTTAGCAAATAAAAAAAAAAAATTAATTGAAGAAATAACTGACAAAATAGATAACGCTACCTTACATGTACAAATACCATCTTTATGTAATTTGATGAAAAATGCAGACTTTTATTTAGGTTCAGGAGGAACGACTACCTGGGAAAGATGTTGTTTAGGTTTACCGAGCATAGTGATATCGACTTCTGACAATCAAGTCAGACAAAACGAATACTTATTTAAAAAAGGAGTAATTAAATATTTAGGTAAAGCAGAATCAGTTTCTGAAGAAAATATAAGAACAGCGTTGTTAATGTTTGCTGATGGTTATGATAGTACCAAAATGTCTATAAAAGCACTTAAGATAACCAATGGAAATGGGGTTGAGTTGGTGTCAAAGGAATTTTTAGATTAAAAAAATTTATGGATTATTATTTAAATTGGAAAAAATATTGGAATAAAAAGTCAACTTATAGCCCTTTAGCAAGTACAGGTCGTTCGGGTTCATCAATTTCAGATTTATATCTTTATTTAAATAGTACGATTAATTCACTAGGTGGCATAAGTGTGGAGGATACAATATTAGATGCTGGTGGAGGGGCGGGCTATGTAAGCATGATTTTGTCTCCATTTGTTAAAAAAATATATCTCTGTGATTATTCGAAAAAAATGATTCAAAAAGCTGCTAAAAATATAAACTCATATCAAAATATAGAAGCTTATATCGATGATATAATATTTCTTAAAAATACAAGAAAAAAAAAAATAAATTTTTCAAAATCAATTGTGGGGAGTGTATTACAATATTTAAAAAATTATAAAGAGATTAAAAAAACTTTTGAAAATTTTTTCTACATTTCAAAAAAAAATACACCTATTATTTTTACTCAAAATCCAGATTTAAAAAAAAAGAGGCAATTTATAAGTTCGTACAATAAATTAAAATGGAATAAAAAAAAAATCAGGCAGTCCGTTAAATTTGAGACAAAACACAGGTTTTGGCTTGATTATAAAAAATTAGAAAAGCTTGCATTAACAATTGGATATTCGAAATGTAAAAAATGTAAAATTGACAATAGGTTGTTTCAATCCACTCATATGTTCGATCTATTGCTGATAAAATAATAAAAATGAAACATATTAAAATTGCTAACAAAAAAATTGGTTTAAAGCATCCTCCCTTTTTAATAGCTGAAGCAGGAATAAATCATAAAGGTAATCTGAAGAGAGCTTTAAAAATGATAGAAGTTGCAAAAAAAGCGGGAGTAGATGCAGTTAAATTTCAAACTTTCAAGGCAAATGAATTCATTAGTAATAAAAAAAAAAATTACAAATATTTCTCAAAAGGAAAATGGGTTAATGAATCCATGCATGATATGTTCAAGAGATACGAACTTTCGGAGGATTGTTGGTATAAAATAAAAAAAAAATGTAAAGATGAAAAAATAATTTTTCTTTCTACACCTCAGAATTATTCGGACTTAAAAATACTTTTAAAAGTTGGCGTACCTGCGATTAAAGTAGGGTCTGATGATTTTAATAATACTCCTTTAATAAAAAAATACGCAAAAACAAAATTACCTTTGATATTATCTTCTGGCATGGCAAATATGAAAGAAATAAAGCAAACTTTAAAAGAGGTGCAATATAAAAAATATCCTGTAATTTTAATGCTTTGTGTATCCCAATATCCTACATCTCCTAAAGATGTTAATTTATTACGTTTAAATAATTTAAAAAAATTATTTCCCAAATTAGTTTTGGGGTTTTCTGATCATACGAGGGGGCCTTTGGCATCTTCAATTGCTGTAAGCCTTGGAGCTAAATGTGTTGAAAAACATTTTACCTTAGATAACAACGATAACGGACCAGATCACTGGTTTTCAGAAAATCCTGAGGGATTAAGGATATGGTCAAACTCTATCAGAACTACATATAAAATGTTGGGCAAGTCAGTTATTAAACCGACAAAAGGGGAAGAAGATATGAGAATAATAGCAAGAAGAAGTATTGTTGCTTACAGAAATATTAAGCCGAGAGAAAGAATTAATGAAAAAGATTTATGTTTTAAAAGACCTGGTAATGGTTTGCCTCCATCAAAAATTAACGAAATTATTGGTTTAAGAGCAAAAGTTTTTATACCAAAAGATAAACAAATTAGGAAAAACTTATTACACAATGGATAAATCAAAATTTAGGAAAAATTTTTTTTCTTTAACAGAATTTGAAAAAAATCCTTTTCATCCTTTAGTTTGTATTAAAGGTAAACCGAAATTAGGAAAAAATATTTACATTGGTGCCTTTTCAGAAGTAAACGCAAAAGGGGGAAAAGTAACTATTGATGACAATTGTGATATTGCTTCATTTGTTTCTATAAATTGTGCTGATTCACATAAAAAATGTATTGGTATTTCGAATAAAATTGAATGCAAAAATATAAAAATTGAAAATAATGTATTTATAGGATCTCATTCATTTGTAAAAGGTGGAGCAAACATCGGGCACCACAGTGTTGTGGCAGCTGGAACAATAGTTGGGGCAAAAAAGATACCTCCTTATTCATTGGTTTATGGAAACCCCATGAAGATTAGGAAAAACTATTATAAAAAAAAATGATACCCCATAATAGACCGACTTTAGGTAAAGAAGAGGAATTGGCTGCCATAAAAGTCTTAAAATCTAGACAATTATCTACAAAAAACGAGGTAACAAAATTTGAAAATAATCTATGTAAATTTTTAAGATTGCCAAAAGAACACGCAGTAGTTTGTAGTAGTGGTAGTGCAGCTTTATTTCTTTCACTATGGGCTCTTAATGCAAAAGGTAAAAAAATTGTATTTCCATCTTATGTATGTTCTGCTCTTAGGCATGCGGTTGGTTTGATTAAGGGTCAAGAAGTAATAATTGATATAGAAGAGAATTGTCCGAATACCAATATAAGTCTTATTAAAAAATCCAAAGCTGACATTGCAATAATTCCTCATCTTTATGGTATTCCAATAAAACTTTCAAAAATAAAAGGTGTGGATTTAGTGGAAGACTGCTGCCATGCTTTAGGAGCTAAAGTTGGTAATACTCCGATTGGACTTACCGGTAGGCTTGGTATGTTTTCTTTTTATGTTACTAAATTAATTACTTCAGGTGGTCATGGAGGAGCAATTATTTCAAAAGAATTAAATTTGATAAAAAAAATACGCGATTACATAAATTTTGATCAAAGAAGAGATGACAAGAAAAGATTTAATTTTCAAATGACGGAAATTCAAGCAGCTATAGGCAATTCGCAACTTGAAAAATTACCTTATTTTTTGAAAAAAAGAGAGGAAATTTTTAATTGTTATAAAAAAGCTGGAATAAATTTATTAGATATTAAAAAAAAAGATAAAGGTAAAATTTACCCAGTAAGATATAGAGCAGTTATGGTAACCAATAAGCAAAAGCAAATTATAAAATTTTTGAAAAGCAAAAAAATAAGTTCAATTATTCCACTAGAAAATTGGGAACTCCTTGGAAATCCAAGCAATTATCCTAATTCCTTAAAAATATCAAAACAAACTGTATCTTTGCCAATTTATCCAAGTCTTAAAAAAAGGGAACAAAAATTAATAATAAAAAATCTTAAAAAATTTATTTAAAATGGTTTTAACTGCTCATCAACCGGTTTATTTACCTTGGCTTGGTTTATTTCATAAAATATGGTTGGCTGAAAAGTTTGTTCTTTTTAATACCGTGCAGTATTTACCAAAAGAGTGGATGAATAGAAATAAAATAAAAACTAACGAAGGAGAAATTTGGTTAACAGTTCCTGTGTTAAAAAAAGGTTTTCTTAATAAAAAAATAAATGAGATTAAAATAAATAATAATATTGATTGGAGAAAAAAACATTTTAGATCAATTTACGTCAATTATAAAAAAACAAAATATTTTAATTACTATATTGGATTATTAGAAGAAATTTATTCGAAAACGTGGGAGTACTTTTCTGATTTGAATGAATTTATGCTTAGAACCTTCTTAAAAGAGTTGAATATTAAAACAACATTTTTAGTAGCTTCAAAATTTAATTTTGATGGAAAAAAATCGGACCTTGTGTTGAACATGTGCAAAGATTTAGGTGCTAAAAAATATATATTTGGTGCTCAAGGAGTTAATTACGCTGATACTGGAAAATTTAAAGCATCAGGAATTGAAGTTTTCTTCCAAAATTATCAACATCCCACATATAATCAAATTCATGGAAATTTTAAATCAAATTTGTCAATTATTGATTTGCTATTTAATTGTGGAAAAAATTCTTTAGATGTTATTATTAAAAATCAAGATAATTTTAAATTGAAATAAATTAATGTACAAAAAACCTAAAATTTTTTTTACCATTTCGAAAGCTTCTACCACAGATAAGCTCAAAAATTTTTCAAAGTATGTACGAAGACAAGATATTGCTAGATTTATGGCCTACCACGAACTCTTTAGGAAACAAATTGGCATTAAAGGAAGTGTAGTTGAGTGTGGGGTGCATCAAGGCGGTTCTATAATGTCCTGGGCAAAAATATCTAGTACTTTGGAACCCTACAACTATCATCGTAAGATCATTGGTTTTGACACATTCAAAGGTTTTCCAAAAGTTTCGAAGATAGACAAAAATAATAAAATTGTAAAAAAAGGAATGTTCTCAGAAAAATTCAATATTCTTGATGATATTAAACTTTCAATCAAAGATTATGATAATAATAGGTTTATTAATCATATTTCAAAAATAGAATTAATAAAGGGCGATGCAACAAAAACTATTCCACAATTTTTAAGGAAAAATAAACACTTGTTGATTTCATTATTATTTTTAGATTTTGATATTTATAAACCCACATTTATTGCACTAAAATATTTTCTTCCAAGAATGTCAAAGGGAGCAATTATTGCGTTCGACGAACTTAATAACAAACAATGGCCGGGCGAAACAATGGCGCTTTTAAAGAAATTTAATATCAATAAGCATAAAATTAATAATTTTCAATTTGAACCGAATATTTCTTATATAACTTTAAAATAAACGCAAGTTTTCCATAAAAAAATTTATTCAACAAAATTAATAGATGAAAAAAGTACTTTTTTTTGACAAACTCGATTATATTACTTTAATATTAGCAATTATTTTAAGACCTTTTTTTAGCCAAATCGTCTTTCGAAATGCAAACCAATTATTTCAAAATATAAAATTACACAGATATTTAAATATAATCGGCATTAAATGGATTAGTTTTCGTGAATTAAATTATAAAGTTTACAGTGAATCTCATAGGTTGAGACCAATTCTTGAAAAAAAATATATAAAACATCAGATTTCAATCAATCCTTATGTAAAAGATTTTATCAATAAATTTAACTTAAATAGCAAACAAATTGAAAAATTATATCTATGTTTTAGACAAGGTTTTTATTTAAGAAGAGATATAAACGGAGAAACGTCTTCTATAATATTAATAAAAAATTTTTTTTCAGGAGAAGATTTTAAAGTTTATTTTCTTCCATATTATCATTTATCTTATTTATTGCTAAAAGAATTAAATGAAAAAAATATTAAAATTATAGGCTTCCATGCTTTTATAAATCTAATTATTGAAATTCCAATACAATTTTTTAGATTTGTTTTAATTTTTTTTAAATCAAAGATTTTTTACAGAAAAAAAAATAAAAATGTTAATAATTTTAGTAACAATAAAACATACTCAAGCGAAATAGGATTTTTTCCTCATCAGAGTTTGAAATATAGTACTTTTTTCAAAAAAACTTATCTATATGAGAATGATACAAAGAGTCCTCTTTTTAAAGAAAAGGTACTTACGATGTTCTGGGAAGATACAGATTATTTAAGCAAACGTTATTTTAGGCGGCATAATATACCTTACTTAAATGCCAATAATTTAGTTATAAAACGATATGTTATTATTGAAACTCTAAAATATATCTTTGGTATAATTTCCATAAAAAATTTATATATTTTTAAATCATTACAAAGTTTTTTTTTATTTTATACATTTTTGTTATTTCGATATCGTTTCATTCGAAGTTTAAATATTTTAAGCCAACTTCGTCAGCTAAAAGTAATTTATGTTCATTATGACACCTTATTTCCACAATTTTTCCTTTTAGCATGTGATACTAAAGGAATAACAACTATTTCGTCACAAGAGCGAACACTTCACTACAATTATCTCAGTCCGCTGTTCTACTGCAAATATTTAACTGCAGGTCAGGGATTCCACGATATTATTAAGCAAAGGGGATATCTTTGCGAGGAGCTTATTAATATAGGTTTGCCACGTTCAAATTTAATTAAAAATTCTAACAATATTGTTAATAAAAATTGCGAAAAATACATAAAAATCAAAAAATCTAAAAAACTTGTAATTTGTTTTGGTCTTTTTCCCATAGATGATTTTGAAGTTGGCATTATTGGTGATGTTGGAACGTCAATTCGGAGTAATATTGATTTTGTAAGATCCATGTTAATTATGGCAAAAAAATTTCAAAATTTGTATTTTGTGATCAGGTTTAAAACAACTAATGCTATTAATTCAATCACACCAAAGTTGCTTTTAGAAATAGAAAATAAAGAAAATATTGAAATTAATAACAATTTAAAATCGCTTAATTCTTACGAACTTGTCAGTATTTCAGATATTGTGATTGGGAAACACACCTCTATAGTTGAGGAGGCAATGTCAACAGGAAAGAAAATAATATTTTATGACAATGAAAATTATTTAAGCTCTTTCGATTTTCCGCTAAATAAAATTAATGTGATTGAAAAAAATGTAAACGGTTTAGAAAATCGTATAAATAATATAATTAATGACAATTATGATCCCTCTAACCAAATAAAAAATTTTGTTAATAAATATTTTTTTAATCATCCTGACAAAAGTGGCTTTAATTTAATTAAGGAAACAATCAAAAAAACTTTAATATAATAATTTATTAATCTAAATTATTATTAATTATTTAATTTCCGTTTAATCAGTTTTCAATTAATGTTCACTAATAATTTTAATTTTGAATTTATTGCACGTGTTAAGTCTGGCCCAAATTCGATTAATAACATTTATCAATTATTCAAAGAAAAAAGTTATAAGAATGTGAGATTGGTTCTTGATGAGAATTTATATAAAAATTCAGGTTATATTAAAAATTTTTTAAAACAATTTAGAAATGAAAAAATATTAAAAAAATGAGTAAAAAAATATTATTAGTCGGTGGAGCAGGTTATATCGGTTCAGTTTTGACTGAAAAATTTTTAAAGAAAAACTATAAAGTTAAATGTTTGGATGTCTTAATCTATTCGCAACGTTACTGCATTAAACCGTTTTTAAAAAAGAAGAATTATGAATTCATTTTTAAAGATATAAGAAATTGTGCTCAAGTTAAAAATTTATTTAAGGAAATAACAGATGTGGTAATTCTTTCAGGGTTAGTTGGAGACCCAATAACAAAAAAATATCCTAAAGTATCAAAAGAAATAAATTATTTTGCATTAAAAAATTTTATTAAAAAATGCAATGGAAAAAAACTTGCAAAGGTTATTTTTGTTTCCACCTGCTCAAACTATGGATTCATCAACAATAATGATATAGCGGATGAAAATTATAATTTAAATCCTTTATCGAATTACTCTAAATACAAAGTTGAAATTGAAAATTATATCATGTCTCTAAATGGACAAGTTGATTATAGTCCAACCATATTAAGGTTTGCAACGGCTTTTGGTATTTCACCCAGAATGAGATTTGATTTAACTGTGAATGAATTTACAAGAGAAATGTATTTAAAAAACAAAATTCTCATTTATGATGCAAATTCTTGGAGACCATATTGTCATGTAAATGATTTTGCCGATTTAATTGACAAAGTTTTATTATCTAAAAAAAAGGAAACTAATTTTCAAATTTTCAACGCAGGTAGTGATAAAAATAATTCAACAAAACTGAACATTATAAAAAATTTAAAGAAATATTTTCCCAAAGCAAAAGTTAGTTTTGATAGCAAAGAGTTAGATCCCAGAAATTACCGTGTTGATTTTTCTAAAGTCAAAAATGTTTTAGGTTTTGAAACTGCATATACAATAAATGACGGGATAGGAGAAATAATAGAAGTTTTGAAAACGGGTAAATTTAAATCTGTTGATCAATATAGCGATAATTTAGGAAACTATAAAATAAATGAAGAATTCGTTGAACAATAAAATATCTAAAATAATTAAAAAAGTAACAAATGAAGGTTCAGCAAAATTACACGAACCTCTTTTTGTAGGAAAAGAGAATCAGTACTTGAAAGATTGTATAAAAACAACTTTTGTTTCAACCTCAGGAAAATATATTAAACGATTTGAAGAAAAGATTAAAAAATTTACAGGGGCCAAACATGTTATTGCTGTAGTGAACGGTACAGTTGCCTTGCACATGGCATTAAGAGTATTGGGAGTGAAGCCACGTGATGAAATTTTAGTTCCCTCCCTTACCTTTGTTGGTACAGCCAATGCTATTAAACATTGTAACGCCACACCTCATTTTATTGATTCTGATTTGATTTCATTAGGAATATGTTTGAGTAATTTAGAAACTCACTTACAAAAAATATCAATTAAAAGGGGCAAGCATGTTTATAATAAGAATACAGGAAGACGCATTTTTGCTGTAATTCCAGTCCATGTGTATGGCCACATAATAAACATGAGAAAACTAAAACAAATTTCAAAAAAATTTAATTTAAAAATACTAGAAGATGCTGCGGAGGCACTTGGAAGTTTTTATATGGGTAAGCATGCTGGAACTATGGGGGATGCCGGAATAATAAGTTTTAATGCAAATAAAGTCATTACGACAGGCGGCGGCGGGGCGGTCTTAACAGGCAGTTCTTACTTAGCTAATCAAGTAAGACATTTAACAAGTACTGCCAAATTACAACATCCATGGAAATTCATCCACAATAAAGTTGGTTGGAATTATAGAATGCCAAATATTAATGCGGCTTTGGGATGTGCGCAGATTGAAAAAATAAATATTATTTTAAAATACAAAAAAAAAATTACAAAAAAATATCAAAAGGAATTTAAATCTCTTAGTGGCTTCACTTTTGTCAAACAACCTAAAGGGTGTAGCAGCAATTACTGGTTAAATACTATTAAAGCAAGTAATTCGACAATTGAAGAAAGAGATAAACTTTTAAAAAAACTTAACAACAATTATTATGAATGTCGTCCCACATGGAATTTATTACATAAATTGCCGATGTATAGATTGTGTCCCAAATCAACATTATATAATTCAGAAAAACTTGAAAAGAAACTTATTACACTTCCTAGCAGCCCGATATACGGAAAAAATAATTAATAAAAAATCTAGATGAAAAAATTGTACTTATTTGGTGGTGGAGGACATGCTTTATCTTGCATTGATGTTATTGAAAAGCAAAAAAAATATAAAATTATTGGAGTATTCGATAATAAGCTTAAATTAAATGACAAAATTTTAAATTATCCAATTATTAAAGAACAGAATATATCAATAAAAAATATTAATAGTGTTAAATATGGTTTGGTTTGTGTTGGGCAAATTAAAACTCCAAAGTTCAGGATTCAAATATTTGATAAAATATTAAAAACCGGATTTTTGCCAGCAACTGTTGTTTCTCCGCTATCTGCAATTTCTAGAGATGTTATAATTGGTGACGGTACAATAATAATGCATGGTTCAATAATTAATCCAAAAGCAAAAGTCGGAAATAATTGTATCATTAATACCGGATGTATTATTGAACACGAAGTCATAATTGAAGATCATTGTCACATTTCTACAGGATCAGTACTTAATGGAGAGGTTATAGTAAAAGAAGGTTCCTTTATTGGGTCGGGATCAATTGTAATGCAAAAAATAATTATTGGTAAAAATTCAGTGGTACCAATGGGTTCAATTATAAAAAAGAATATAAAATAAATAATAATTTGATGAATAAAAGAACTTTAATAATTGCCGAAGCGGGAATTAATCACAATGGTAGTCTTAAAATTGCTAAAAAATTAGTCGATGAAGCTAAGAAAGCTGGAGCTGATATCGTTAAATTTCAAACTTTTAATCCCGATAAGTTAGTTACTAGGTCAGCAATTAAAGCAAAATACCAACTCAAATATACATCAAAGAAAGAAACACAATATCAAATGTTAAAAAAATTAATGTTAACAACTAAAATGCATAAAGAATTAATAAAATATTGTAAAAAAAAAAAAATTGAATTTCTTTCTACTGCTTTTGATAACGAAAGTTTAAAAATGTTAATAAAATTAGGTATCAAGAGAATTAAAATTCCATCAGGTGAAATTAATAATAGACAGCTTCTTGAGTTTGCCGGAAAACAAAAACTTCCAATAATTCTCTCTACAGGCATGTCGTATTTGAACGAAGTTGTACAGGCAATAAAAATTATAACTAAATCGGGTACGCCTAAGTTAAGAATTACAGTTTTACATTGCACCACAGAATACCCTTTGCCACTTAAAGAGGTGAATTTACTTGCAATGAAATCTATAGAAAGAAAGTTAAAAATTTCAACAGGATATTCAGATCATACTCTCGGCACAAATGTTCCCATTGCGGCAGTTGCACTTGGAGCAAAAATAATTGAGAAACATTTTACCTTAAGTAGAAGTTTAATTGGTCCCGATCATAAATCAAGTTTAGAGCCTAATGAATTAAAATTGTTAGTTAAATCAATTAGAAACATAGAAATGGTATTGGGAAAAGAGATAAAAGCTCCTACCAGAACAGAAATTAAAAATAAAATTACCATAAGAAAATCTCTTGTAGCATTAAAACCCATAAATAAAGGTGATATTTTAACAAAGCATAATGTGGGCGCAAAAAGACCGGGATCGGGAATCTCACCAATGAGAATATATGAAATAATAGGGACGAGAGCGAAGCGCAATTTTGCTCTAGATGAATTAATTAAATAATTATGAAAGTTTGTTTCATAACCGGAACGCGTGCCGAATATGGACTTTTGAGTAGGTTAATGCTTTGTGTAAAAAAAGACAAAAAATTTAAACTCAATATTATTGCAACAGGAATGCATTTATCAAAAAAATTTGGCTTAACCTACAAAGAAATAGAATCCGATGGTTTTAAAATTGATGAAAAAGTAAATATTGATCTTAAATTTGATACTCCTAATGGAATTATAAATTCAATCGGGGTAGGCATGACTGGCTTTGTTGGAGCATACAAGAAATTAAAACCCAATATTATAGTTGTGCTTGGCGATAGATATGAAATTTTCGCCGCCGTCATAGCTGCTTATTTTTCTAGGATACCAATTGTTCATTTGCATGGAGGCGAAGCAACTGAAGGTTCAACAGATGAAGCTTTAAGGCATTCCATTACAAAAATGTCTCATTTTCATTTTGTGGCAGCCGAAGAGTATAAAAAAAAAGTAATTCAACTTGGCGAAAACCCTAAAAGAGTATTTTGTGTTGGTGGATTGGGCGTAGATAATATTAAACATTTAACACTTTTATCAAAAAAAGAATTAGAGAAAGACTTAAATTTAAAATTTAATAATAAAAATCTCTTAATAAGTTTTTATCCGGAAACTTTAAATAAATTTTCTGCTAAAAAACAATTTAACGAAATTATTTTAGCTTTAAAAAAATTTAACAATATAAATCTAATTTTTACCATGCCAAATTCTGATTTAGAAGGTCAAGTAATTTTTAGAATGATAAAGGATTTTGTTAAAAAAAATAAAAATGCCCACTCATTTACTTCAATGGGTCATTTGCGGTTTCTTTCATGTTTAAAATACATAGATGGGATAATTGGTAATTCTTCAAGTGGGCTACTTGAAATGCCGTCGTTTAAAAAGGGGACAATTAACGTAGGAGATAGACAACAAGGAAGATTAAAAGCAAAAAGTGTTATAAATGTAAAACCAAATAAAAAAGAAGTTATCAGAGGAATAAACAAGTTATACACCAAACGTTTTCAAGCAAAAATTAAAAATACAAAAAATCCGTATGGCGAAGGTGGTGCTAGCAAAAAAATTATTAAACTATTAGGGAAAATAAAATTAAAAAACGTAATGAAGAAAAAATTTTATTCTTTGAATGTAAAATGCGTGTAGTTTTTATAGGGTCTGTATATTTTTCAAAAAAAATGCTTGAAGAGTTAATTGAGCTTAAAGTTAATATAGTAGGTGTCTGTGCTAAAAAAAAATTAAAGCTATGAAAATTTATAAATCCGAAATAGGAAATTTCCCATTTCCTAGAAGCAGCAAAGCAATCGAATTCCAAGCTAAATGGCGTGGTACATTTATTGGAGCCAAAGCCGCCGAAGCTTTCGAGTTATTAAAACAAATATCTTAAGTTTTATAGACAAGATAAATGCTAAAAAAAGATTGGAAAAAAACATTATTAGATGAGAAATCATCTATCAAAGCCGCTGTGCAATGTTTGGAAAAAAGTGCTCTACAGATTATTTTAGTAGTTAATAAAAGAAAAAGATTCATTGGTATAATCACAGACGGAGATATTAGAAGGGGTTTATTAAGTGGGTTAAATATAAATAGTTCAATAAAGACTATAATAAATAAAAAATCTTTTACAGTATTTAAGTCTTTATCTCAAAGTGCAGCAAATAGATTAATGCAAATAAACAATATTCATCAAATTCCAATTCTCAATAATAACAAAAAAATATTAGGTTTATATGTATGGGATGAAATTAACCTCGTTGAAGAAAAAGGAAATCAAGTAATTGTAATGGCTGGTGGTAAGGGTAAAAGAATGCTTCCTTATACAAAAAAATGTCCCAAACCTTTGTTGACAATTGGTGAAAAACCTATTTTAGAGCATATCCTTCTCAAAGCAAAAAAGGAAGGTTTTAATAAGTTTACTTTTTCCATAAATTATCTCGGATATAAAATTAAAAATTTTTTTAACGATGGTAATCGTTGGAATGTTAAAATTAAATATTTAAAAGAAAACTTTCCATTGGGTACAGCGGGATCTTTATCATTATTAAAACCTAAACCTAGGATGCCATTCATTGTTTGTAATGGAGATGTAGTTTCTGAAATCCGATTTAATGAATTATTGGATTTCCATCAAAAAAATAACGCCATCGCAACAATGGCTGTTAAACCATATGAATTACGTAATCCATATGGTGTTGCTATAGTGAGAGGAAATAACATTATTGAACTAAAAGAGAAGCCGATTTCTAAGTCATATGTAAATACAGGCGTGTACGTTTTTGAACCACAAGTTTTAAAATTTCTCTCAAAAAATAAATATTTAGATATGAATATCTTGATTCAAAATTTGATTAAAAAAACAAAAAAAGTTTTAGCTTTTGCAACATATGAAACTTGGCTAGATGTCGGTAGACCAAAAGATTTAGAAAAAGCTAAAAAAAAAAATAAAATATAATTTATGCCTGGATTTGAAATAATTGATGAAAAAGAAAAAAAAGCTATTGAAAAAATATTTCTTGACGGAGGCGTTTTATTTGCTCATGGGTTTGAATCAATAAGAAAAGAATTTAACGTTCGTGAATTTGAAAAACAATCGAGTAAAAAATTCAAATGCAATCATGCTTTAGCGGTTTCTTCCGGAACAGCAGCTATAAAAATTGGTCTTAAAGCGCTTGCCGTCAAACCCGGTGATGAAGTTATTACTCAAGCATTTAATTTTATAGCAACGGTTGAAGCAATTTTAGATATAGGAGCCAAGCCAATCATAGCAAATGTTGACAATAGTTTGAATATGGATCCAAAAGATGTCGAAACATTAATTACTTCTAAAACAAAAGTAATTCTTCCTGTCCATATGTTAGGAGTGCCTGTTGATATGAGACAAATAATAAAAATATCAAAAAAAAATAATTTAAGAATTCTTGAGGACAATTGCGAATCAGTAGGTGCAAAATATGATGGAAAATATTTGGGTACTATAGGTGACATAGGCGCATTAAGTTTTGATTTTGGTAAAGTCATTACTACTGGAGAAGGAGGTATGATTTTAACGCAAGATCAAAAACTTAATAAATATGTTCGAGAATATCATGATCACGGTCATGAAAATAAATCTTCCCTTCCAAGAGGTAGAGATACTAGAACAATCTATGGATTTAATTACCGTATGACTGAAATGCAAGGTGCGATTGGGAAAGTACAATTAAGTAAGCTCGACAAAATAATTTTAAATAATAAAAAAAGATATCGCGCTTTGTTAAATTTTATGGAGAATAAATTTAAAATACGCAAAACTCCAAATAACAGTGAGTCAATATACGATACTTTGATTTTGTTTGAAGAAGACAGAAATTTGAGAGAAAAAATAGTTCAACTTTTAATAAGAGAGGGTTTTGGTACTAAAAATTTGCCTGACGCAATAGAATGGCACTGCTCATCATTTTGGGATCATGCTTTAACAAAAGATCAAATTTCTAGATCAAAATTAACTAGAGATTTACTTCAAAAATCTATCGCAATACCCATATGGCTTAAAAAAACAGTTAAAGAATATTCTACTTTAGGAAAAAAAATAAAAAAAATATAATGAAAATACTTACGTTCATTCCAGCAAGGAGAGGCTCACAAGGTATTAAAAACAAGAATATGTTTTTTTTAAATAAAAAACCATTAATTTATTACACACTAAAAATTGCAAAAAAATTAAATAAATATGCATATCCTTTTGTTTCGACAGATAGCCAAAAAATTTTAAGCTATTCCAAAAAATTTGGGTTTAAAAATAATTATTTACGGCCTAAAATTTTATCAAAAGATAGTAGCGATTTAATTCAGGCAATAGATCATGGTGTAAGTTGGTTCAAAAAGAACCACGACATAAAATTTAATGTAATATTATTGCTGCAACCCACAACACCAATAAGACAATTAAAAGATTTAAAGTTAGCAATAAACCAGTTTAAAAAAAAAAAAATGGAATCGCTAATATCAGTGACACCTATGAAAGAACATCCGTATGATTGTTTAAAATTAAAAAAAAACAAATGGGAATATTTAGTCAAAAATCCAAAAAAAACAAATTTAAGGCAAAAATACAAAAAGAATTTCTATTTTATTGATGGCGCTTTTTATATCGCAACATTAGACTTCTTAAAAAGAAATAAAAATTTTGTTAATAAAAAAGATACAAAAATTTTTATACAAAAAAGAAAATGGCCAATAGATATTGACGATCCAGAGGACCTATTAGTAGCTAGAACATTTTTAAATAAAAAATAATTTTTCGTTAAACAACATTATAATTTTATCAAACCATGTATCAGAAAAAGACTTTGAATAATAATTTTAATTTTGAATTAATTACAAATGTTGTCTCGGGACCTAAGTCTATTAATTATGTTAATAGATTTTTAGAAGAAAAGAATTACAAGAATATAGGTTTAATAGTTGATAATAATTTATTAAAAAGTTCTAGCTACATTAAAAGCTTTTTAAAAAAAAACAAAAAAAAATATTAAAAAAAGTTTTATATTTTAATGGAACCAGTGAGCCCACTTATCAGAATTTAGATTTAGTTGTAAAAGCGCTCAAAAAAAAAGTTTATAAGTTTGACTGTCTTATTGCTATTGGTGGAGGCAGTACAATAGATTTTACTAAAGGAATAGCTACACTTCTAAAAAATACGGGCAATGCTCTAAGGTATAGGGGCTTTCCCAAAAAATTGAAACCTTCTATTCCTGTTATTGCTATACCTTCAACAACTGGTACTGGAGCTGAACTCGCATATAATGCAGTTTTTACAGACTTAAAATCCAAAAGAAAACTTGGAATAAATTCTAAAAATAATTATCCTGTATTATCTGTTTTAGATCCAAATGTCCCGGCCGCCTCTCCCAAAAGTGTTATCATAAATTCAAGTTTAGGCGCAATTACAAGAAGCATAGATACGATGTTTAATAAACATGCAAACAAAATTTCAAAAATTTTTTCAGAAAAATCCTTTCAATTACTATTTAATAATTTACCGAAAGTATTAAAAAATAGAAATAATCTTAAATATTGGTCTCAAATGCAGTGGGGAGCTTATTTATCAGTGGTTGCTCTCTTAAATTCAAGCAGTGGACCAGCCGGAACAGCTTCGTATTACCTTTCATCAAATTTATTTATACCTCAAGGTTTAGGTTATGGCATTTCAGGAATTTGTTTTTTTCAAAGAAATCATGAAAAAGGATTTTACAAATACTCTAAACTTTTTGATCTAATTGAAAAAAAGCCACATAAATATAAGAAGAATATACCAGAAAAAGAAAAAAGTAAGTTTGTATTGAATAGTTTTATGAATATCTTAAAGTTAAATAAAATAACTTTAAAAAATACTAATATCTCACAATATCAAAAGAAAAAATTTTATGCTTTTTTATCTAAAAATTTTAATATTTCCACATCAAATAATCCAGTTTTTTTAAATAAGAAAGATGTAGCAATTATTATTAATAAAATATTTAAGATATAAAATTAAATGAAAAAAATCATTATTTTGTCTGCAGGACTTTTTCAAAAAAGAGATTATGATCGTTTTGGAATTGAAATATTAAGAAAATTTTTTTTTATCAAAATTCTTAATTTTACAGCTTGGCTTTACCCAAATTTTTGGAAAGAAGAAAGTAAAAATGTTTTTCAATGTGAAGAGTACGTACCTATAACCAAAAAACTTGATTTTATTAATTTTAATACAGGCAAAGATTCGATAATTGTTATTGATTATTTAATAAAAAATAGAAAAACAAATTGGGTGAGAAAACAACTAAAAAAAAGAAATAGTATATTTGTTGATTGCAATTTCAATTTATTACCTGAAGAAAAAAAGAATATTATTGAATTACTTAAAAAATCGATAAAATTAATTATTACACCAAAAAAGTTTTTCTTTAAATTTTTTAAATTTTTTGAAAAAAAATATTATGGTTTAATAAAAACTTATCCTGCCGATATTTTGGTTTTGGGTGGTACGACTATTTTAAAAGAATCAAAAGTTAAAAATAAAATATTTGCTCACTCCATGGATTATGATATTTATTTGAAACTCAGAAATAAACCTAAAAATAACAAAGATTCTTATGTAGTATTTATAGATGAGGATATGATTAATCATCCAGATTACATTTTACATAATCTTAATTCGCCTGTCAGTGAATTTCAATATTATCCAATATTGGTCCAATTTCTCAAAAAATTTGAAATAACAACTGGACTTAAGGTAAAATTTTCTATTCATCCTAAATCTCGCACTAAAAATCATGAAAGATATTTAAAAGATTTTGATCTTTCCGTTGGAAAAACAGCTGAATTAGTTAAAGATTCTAGTTTAGTGCTGCTACATACGAGCACTTCCATTTCTTATGCGATTTTGTTTAATAAACCTGTAATTTTTTTAACTTCAAATGAATTAAAAAGATCTTGGATTGGAAATAGAATTACCAATTTTTCTAAAGTTTTAAACAGCAAACTTATTAATATGAGCAATAGTTCTAATTACGATTTTAATATGAAAGATTTATCTAATTTTGATAAATTTAAATATCAAGCATATGTAGATCAGTATTTAAAGTTCCCTAATAGTCCTGACATCCCTTTGTGGGAGATTTTTACTGAAAATATAAAAAAAATTTATAACGACAAAAACAAATTAAATTAACTCAATGAAAATAGTTGTATTAGGCGGCAGTGGATTTATTGGATCTCACTTGTGTGATTTATTAAGCTCGAAAGGTCATGATGTTAATATTTTTGATGTAAAGAAATCAAAATATAAAAAGAAAAATCAAAAAATGTATATAGGATCTATTTTAGATAAAAAGAAGTTATCACTTGCCATAAAAGGTTGTGATTTTGTTTACCACTTTGCTGCTTTAACCAATATGGATTTTGCTAGAAGCAACCCCTTTATGTCAGCAAAAATTAATATACTAGGTACGATTAATGCATTACTTGTTTCTAAAATGCATAAGGTCAAAAGGTTAATTCATGCTAGTTCGATTTATGCAAATACTGAAGAAGGAGGATTTTATAGTTCCAGTAAAAAGGCAGCAGAAAGTTATATAGAAAGATTTCATCAAACTTTTGGATTAAAATATACTATTTTAAGATTTGGTTCCTTATACGGAAGTAGATCAGATGAGTTCAATGGACTTAATATTATAATTAATAGTGGTTTAAAAAAGCAAAAATTAATTTATGAAGGAAGCATAAATGCTGCAAGAAGGTATATTCATGTTGATGATGTAGTTAATATATGTGCCAAAGTTGTCAACAAGAAATATGAAAATAAATACTTAATAATTACTGGAAAACGTTTAGTAAAAATTAAGAATTTAATGAAAATGCTTTCAAAATATTTAAACGTACCGAGTGATAAAATTGAATATTTAAATGATTATAATAGAGGGCATTATGATGTAAAACCAACACCATTTGTGCCACGGTTGGGCAAGTATTTACAAATCAAAAAAGAAAAAAATTTTAAAAAGAATTTGATCTACTTAGTGGACGAACTAAAAAAAAGGCAACAGTGAAAAAAGAAAAATTATGATTTGTGCATTAATGATGGGCAGAGCAGGCAGTAAGGGATTTCCAAATAAAAATATAAAAAAAATTTTGGGAAGATATTTATTTGAATATCCTCTGATTGCTTCTAAAAATTCAAAATATGTTGATAAAATTTTTGTTACAACTGATTGTCCAGTTATTACTCGAGTTAGCAAGAAGAAATACGGATCAATTCATATAAAAAGACCCAGAAAGCTAACAAATGACAAGGCTCTTGGGGAACATGTTTATGAACACGGTTATTTTGAAATTAAAGAAATGCTTAATTTGGATGCAAAAAATATTGAATTCATTGTTCTTTTAATGGCTAACGCGCCAACAATAACTGGAAAATTGATTGATAAAGGTATTAATATTTTAAGAAAAAATAAATGTTTTGATTCTGCGGTATCAACTTCAATTTATAATATGTGGAGTCCACTGCGTGCTCGAAAAATTGATAAAAATAAACTTTTAAAACCATTTGTTCCATTCAAAACATTTGGAAATCCAAAAACATTAAACTGCGATAGAGATTCCCAAGGAGATGTTTATTATGCCGATATGTCAGTATCAATTGTACGTCCAAAATGTTTAGAAAAACTTAAAGATGGGTTATTGCCACAAAAATGGATGGGTAAGAAAATTGCTAGTATTCCATCATGGGGTGGATGTGATGTTGATTATGAATGGCAATTACCAATGGTTGAATGTTGGCTTAAAAAAAATGGATATAAAAAATTCTAAATTTTGAATTAAGAATTATATAATTTGTGAAACAAGTTTATAAAAAATATAATAGTTTTGTTGGTTTAAGATTAAAGAAAAAATACGGCAAAAATGATTTTCTAAATAATTTAAAATTAATTTTAGATGATGAAAAAAATTTAGTAAATTTAGATCATTATTACTTAAAAGTTCTAGACTATATTAAAAAAGATTTATTTTATTCAGGCACAGAAGGAAGACCTAAATTTGATCTTAGTCCCAATGTTGTAAAAGAAATTCAAAGTATTAATCTAAGTCAAATACCAAAGTATTTGGTACATCGCTATCGCTATGAAATTTATCCGCAAATAAGAATACCTGATGATTTTCCTCCTTGTCTTCAAATCGAACCCACATCAATTTGTAACTACCGATGTGTTTTTTGTTATCAAACTGACAACAAATTTAATAAGCGTTCTGATGGATATATGGGACACATGAAATTAGAGACATTTAAATTAACGATTGATCAAGCCGAAGGAAATATTGAATTTATTTCACTGGCATCAAGAGGAGAGCCTTTGTTATGCCCAGATTTTAAGGAGATGCTTTCTTATGCCAGAGACAAATTTTATAATCTGAAAATTAATACTAATGCCTCTTTGTTGGATGAAAAAATGTCACATGCAATTTTAGAAAGCGGAGTAAAAACATTAGTCTTCTCGACTGATGCCGCTGATAGTACTTTATATAGTAAGCTTAGAGTTAATGGAAAACTTGAAAATATTCTTAAAAATATCAAAAAATTTCAAGAAATAAGAACTAAAAAATATTCAAAATCAAAAATTATTACACGTGTATCAGGCGTCAAAGTAAACAATCAACAAAATCTCAATGATATGGAAAAATATTGGGGCGACCTTGTTGATCAAGTAGCGTTCGTTGACTATATGCCCTGGGAGAACGTTTATGAATCTAAATATTCAGAGGTTCAAATTCCATGTTCTGATTTATGGAGACGTATGTTTGTTTGGTGGGATGGTAAAGTAAATCCATGCGACGTTGATTATAAATCACAATTATCCGTAGGTAATATAAAAAATAGCAATATTTCAGAATTATGGAAGTCCGATGATTATAAAAAATTACGTCATCAACATGAGTTAAAACTTAGAAAAAATACTTCTCCGTGTAACAAATGTGTATTAGTTTAAAAAAATGAAAAATAAAACTAAAAGTGTATTAATTTTAGGCGGCAGTTCTGACATAGGAATAGAGGTAGTAAAAAATTTTTTACAACTTAAATGGAAGGTTACAGCACATTTTTTAAAAAATAAAAAAAAATTAGAGGTATTAAGAAAAAATTCAAAAAATCTAAAAATTATTAAATTTAATTTTTCTAATTATAATACTTTTAATATTGAAAAGTTAATTGCTAAAAAATTTTGTTCTAAACATGATTCAATTATAAACTTAATAGGTTATGTTGATAACAAAGGTTTTGAAAACACGAATTTAAGTAGCATTTTAAAATCTCTAACTGTAAATGCTTTGTTACCAATTTTAATTGAAAAAATGTTAGTGAAAAGAATGTTGTCCCGAAAATGGGGAAGAATTTTAAATTGTTCAAGCATAGGAGTTAAATTCGGCGGAGGAACAGACTCTTACAATTATTCTCTTTCTAAGCATTGTCTAGAGTTCATTCCAAGCAATTACAAAAAATGGGCAAAGAGAAATGTATTTATAAACAATCTTCGTATAGGTGCAACTAATACAAAAATACACAAAAAAATGAAAAGAAAAAAATTAAAAATAGAAAAAAGACTTAAACTTATTCCCATAAACAGAATGGCGGAACCCAAAGAAATTGCTACTTATATAATGGACCTTACAACAGAAAAGAATACGTATATTACTGGACAAACCTTGGCTATTTCTGGCGGGGAATAAAATTAATTTTATTTAATTATGAAAATTGAAGAGAAAGATATTAGACCTAAAAAAATATTTGATAGGTTTTTACACTTAAGCATTTTAGATATTAAAAAGTATTTCAACAAATCAAAAAAAAAAGTGAATTGTGTTGCTTGTGGAAGGAAAGGCAAATTTTCATTTAAAAAAGAAAATTTTACCTATTGTGAATGCAAAAATTGTAATACTTTATTTGTAAATCCCAGACCTAAAGAAGAAGCTTTTTTGAAATATTATACAAAATCAACCTCTATAAAATTTTTAACAAATAACTTATATAAAAAAACAAAGGAAGCTAGAAAAAATAAAATTGTCAAACCTAAAGCTAAGATGATTTATGAAATATTAAAAGAGAAAAAAATGAATAACTGCATTTGTGTAGATATTGGTGGAGGCTATGGAATTTTTGCAAAAGAAATTTCAAAACTTTTAAAAAAAAATGCAATAGTTATTGAACCATCGCCTAGCCTAGCTCAAGAATGCAAAAAAAAAAAATTGATAGTTATAGAAAAATTTATGGAGAAAGTTATAAAAAAAGACTTACCTCCCCAAAGAAAGGTTTTTACTTGTTTTGAATTAATTGAACATTTGCATAATCCTTCAAAATTTATAAAAAATTTAAGAAAAATAATGAATAAGGAAGATTTATTTGTTTTTACAACATTATCTAGTACTGGCGTAGACATCCTTACATTATGGAATGACTCAAGATCAATTAGTCCTCCCCATCACATAAATTTTTTTAATCCAAAATCGATCAAAATATTATTAAAAAAAAATAACTTTAAAATTTTAAATATTTCCACACCAGGCAAAATTGATATTGATATACTTAATAACGACAAGATGTATATAAAAGATAGATTTTGGAAAGCTTTTCTTTCTCTTTCAAGCAAAATTGAAAAGAATAAAATGCAAAAATTCATCTCTAGTATAAATTTTAGTTCGCATTTAATGGCAATTTGCCAAAAGTGAAAGTCGATCACATATGTCAAGTCAGGAAATTGGTAAAAAGCAACTAGAAGTAATCGCTTATGTAAAAAATTATTTAAAAAAATGTAAAGAATCAAAGGTTGATGTAGCCAATAGCTCATTTTGTTATTTTGCCCATTGGGCTTATGTGCCAGGTGCGGCTGTATTAAGATTAAAATTGAAAGGTATAAGTTATATACTATCTTTTATAAAAAATATTTTATTTAATTTCTTAGGCGTATCTACTCTTACGAGCTACATAGTTTTAAGAAATAAAAAAAAATTTAGAAATTTTAAACATTTAGTTATAAGTAATGCACAAAAAAAAGATTTCAAAAAGAATGGATCTTATTTTGATCCTTGGTTTCAAACAAATTCAAGAAAAACACAAAACACACTATGGTTTTTAAATTGTGTAGATAATTATTTTCCGAAAAAAATTGATAAAAATTTACTCTTATTTGTAGAAAAAAAACAAGGAAAAAAAATGGCTGGGCATATGGGAGACAAATGGATCAAGTGGTCAAAATATAGATTTAAGCATGATTTCCTTTTTTTATTCAAAAGCTTTATTGCAACAATAATTAAATTTAAATTTTCATTTAAAAAAATATTACATGAATTTTCAGTTCATTCTCAATTTTCGAATATAATATCGGAAAAAATATTATTTGAAATAGCGAATGGTAATTTTAAATCCGTTATAAGTCCATATGAAGCGCAACCTTTTCAAAATAATACTTTTGCTAAAATAAAAGAAATTGATCGTAAAATTAAAACTATTGGTTATTTTCATACAGCATTATCTCCTATAACTACAAGTATGATAAATAGATCAGGAAGCCCCGATAAATTATTAATTTCTGGCTGGTATTCAAAAAAATTTTTAAATAAATATTTGGGTTGGCCTACAAAAAAGATTAAGACAATTCCATCCTTTAGATATAATACTAAAAATATTCCACACATAAGGCCAGGAATTATTTATTTGCCGTTTAATTTCTTTTCATTAAAAAAAATTGTCATTGAATTCGAAAACTATCTCAAAATGAGTAAGATCGATAGCATTAATCATATGGAAATAAGAAATCATCCATATGCTGACTATTCAAAAAAACATATGAAACTTATTAATGAAATAAAAAAAATTATTTTACAATACAAGAATCGTTTTACTGAAAAAAAAAATGTAAAAAAAAAATCAATCATTATTGGAGCAACATCCACAGTGATTTTAGCTTTGGAAGCAAATATAGATGTGGTTCATATTTGTGAAGAACCTGTATTTGAGGCATACAGCGAAAGGCTATGGAAAATTCTACTTGTTAGACAAATAAGCAGCAATACTTTTGTATATAAGCTAAAGACGAGGCAAAGTTTAATAAAAATAAGCAATAATAGCAATTTGTTAACTAAATATTGTGATTAAGATTACTATCGTAAAATATTTAAATATACTTACGTTATTTTAAATGACTGAAAAAAAACTGAAGATTCTTTTTCTCTATCCAAATCTTCATATGAGCACGCTTATTCCTAATGGAATAGCGATATTGTCCGCAGTATTAAAAAAGGCAGGATTCAAAAATATAGAACTATTTGATCCCACTTTTTACGAATCTCACGAGATAACGAGAGCACAAAGAGAAGGAAAAAGTCGCTATGATGCTAGAGAAAAAATGGGTCAAATAAGACCTTTTAGTTTTAAGGAAAGAAATATCAATCTTAAAACAACTAATATGTTTGAAGATTTTGTCAACAAAGTAAATACTTTTAAGCCTGATATAATTTTTGCATCTATTTTAGAAGATACTTTTCCTATTTTCGTAAAATTTATGGAAAAAATAAAAGATAAAAAAATTCCATGTCTTGCTGGTGGGGTGTTTCCAAGTTCAGTTCCTGAACGAATCTTAAGAGAGGATTTTATTGATTATGTCTGTCGCGGTGAAGGAGAAAGTGCACTGGTTGAACTATGTAACGCTTTAGAAGAAAGAAAAGATCCTTCTAACATAAAAAATTTATGGGTTAAAAAAAGTGGTAAAATTATAGCAAAAAATCCAATCCAACCTGCCCTAGATGTAAATACGTTGCCAGTACAAGATTTGTCAATTTTTGATGATATTTCTCTACATCGCCCAATGACCGGAAAAATTTATAGAATGGCTCCAGTTGAAACTCAAAGAGGATGTCCATACGCATGTAGATTTTGTAATTCGCCAGAAAAAAATGAATTTTATAATACCCAAAATGCCGGGCGTTTTTTTAGGAAAAGAACAATGAATCACGTACACACCGAGTTAAAAAATTTAATTACGAATTATAATATAGAATATATTTTCTTTATTACCGATACTTTTTTGGCTATGTCAGAAAAAGAATTTGATGAATTTTGCGAAATGTATTCGGAATTTAAATTACCATTTTTCATGAATACTCGCCCTGAAACAGTGACAGAAAGAAGGGCAAAAAAATTAAAAGAAATAAATTGTCATAGAGTTAATATTGGTGTTGAACATGGTAATCACGAATTTCGAGTGAAAATTGTTGGACGAAACTATAGGGACGAAAGTGCAATAAAAGCTTTTGCCTTAATGTATGAAGCTGGAATATCGACAGTTTCTAATAATATACTTGGCTATCCCGATGAAACACGCGAACTCATATTTGACACAGTGGAATTAACAAGAAAACTTAAATGTAATGATATAAATGCTTTTACATTTATACCATACCAAGGAACTTCATTAAGAGGATTGTGTGAGAAAAAAAAATATCTTGATAAAGAGAAACTTGCCAGCATTTATGAGACAGAATCACTGTTGTCAATGCCAACAATTTCAAAAAAAGAAATTGGAGGATTGGTTAAAACTTTTGTTTTGTATTCACGTTTGCCACGAAAATATTGGAAAGAAATAAAAATTGCTGAACAATTCACAGAAGAAGGAAATAAAAAATTCGAAGAACTGATTTCATTATATAGAAACGAATATTCACAAGAACCTCTCGCACTTGACTAGATAAAAAAAATTGAATTATCATTGACTTTATAATAAAATTATTTAAAAATGAATTATGTTAATGTTTGATGGGAAACAATGTGTGAAACATTGGCTGTTCCTGCAAAGGTAAGAGCGATTGCTTAAGCCCGAATACCGTCAGATATAGCCCCCTGTTGAACGATGGTCAGGAAAAGTCTAGTTCTACAATGCAAAATTAGCAGTGGCATTGACGATAATAATTCAGAACTTAAGTTCTGAATTATTTTAGAGGGATTTACACGATGCTAAGGGTATTTGTATCAATATTAATTTTGATTTTTTCTTTCGGTAAATTATTTGCTGCCGATATTCCTATCATTGTTATCTCGCCAAGCAAAAAAGCACAATCTATTTCAACAGTAGGCTCGTCAGTGATAGTTTATGATCAATCGGATTTAGAAAATAGTAACGATTATTTTTTAGGTGATATTTTATCAGACGG
>Ga0187833_10000994_pt1 | contig 33244 bp, 30 predicted proteins | sample ETNtaG_37_FD_167968 | JGI IMG/M metagenome (GOLD analysis project Ga0187833, IMG submission 167968) | Marine microbial and viral communities from oxygen minimum zone, Eastern Pacific Ocean - ETNP2014_SV_400_PacBio MetaG (Illumina Assembly) | ecosystem: Environmental > Aquatic > Marine > Hypoxic...
ATGGATTAACCACAACAGAAATAAGCTTCGTGACATAGGCTTCAAAGTAGATTCTCCGCACTACTAACGCCCCGGGACATGACGGGCTATTTTTTTGAAAACCGCGTCGATTTGTTCCCAGCACCGCCGGTCAGGGAACGCCCGCGCGCGCGCGCGCGAGGCTAGTGCGGTCAATCGAGAGAGAGATTGTCGCGGCGGTGAAGGTGGCGATGCGCTCGGACCAGGAAATTAACTTCCTAAAAAGAAGAGGTGGCCGCGCGCTGTCATAATTGGCGGTGGCCGGCCGTGTCAAAAGAATCTTTCAACCCATACGGGGTTCTTAGACGCGGTCGGCCAAACTTCTCACACCACGACAACAGGCACACGGTCCAACAACCTATCAACGAATGAGCGCGCCTGGAGCGCGTCAGGGCGTGCGGGCCGCGCGGCGATCTGTTTGCTCTTTGCGCTCTGCGCCTCCTGCATATTGAGAAGTATTGGGAAGTCAGTACTTCTCAGGTATTCACACCCCGCCTGAGACAATTCTTCCGTACTAGCCGCCAGCAAATCTGGCTTCGCAACGATGCCAGAAGGTGACCGTGTGGCGGCAAATAACGTGCGAGGGAGATAGAACTTGAAAATTCTTTCAATTAGCGAACTCATGGCTCGCCAAGCGACTGTGGCGTTTACGATAGATCAGCTGTTGCCCCATCAGGGAACGCTCGTGCTGGGCGGTACGCCCGGCATCGGAAAATCCTGGCTGCTCATGCGGATGGCACTCGATGTAGCAGCTGGCCAACCCTGGCTGGGAAAATTCCCAGTCAAGCAGCGCACGGTGTTGATGGTAGACGAAGAGAACGCGCGCCCGCTCATCCGCGACCGGCTCGGTAAGCTAGCGCGGGGCGCCCGCCAGCATCTCAAGAAATTGCCCCTCATATTGGCCATCGATCAGGGTGTCAACTTTTCGCGCGACAGCAATGTCGCGGAGCTCGAGAAGCTGGTGTGCAAGCACGATGTCGGGCTAGTGACCATAGATTCATTGGTGCGCGTTCATGACGGGGACGAAAACAGCGCGACTGAGATTGCACGTATGGCCCGGGGATTGAGGCGCATCGTCCGGTGCGGTTGCTCGCTCGCTTTTACGCATCACACGCGAAAGCCTCGTGGGTTTGGGAACGACCGCGCCAACAGCCTGCGCGGCAGCAGCGATATCAGGGCGTTTGTCGACACTCAGCTCACGCTATCGAAAACCAATGGTGAGCTGGTCGTCTCGCATGACAAATCGCGGTGGTGCGAGGCTATCCATTCGTTCGGCGTGCGTATTGGCAACCTGGCCAACGGCCGAGTCGAGGTGTTTTCCCCCGGAGGCGCTAACTTAACTCTCAGCAATGGCACTGACAGATTCATCCTCGATGTACTGAAGACCGGCACCGTGACGCGGAAGGACATGCTGCCACAGGCTGCCGCTGCTGGAATTCCGACCCGCTCCCTCGACCGACGGCTGAAGGCGCTCACGCGGAGCGGCATAATCGAGAAGCTCCCGCGGGTGAACCGCGAGACACCTTATCGGCTTAAGAAGAAGCCTGGCAACTCGCCACCCCCATGACAAGGGGTAGATTGGCGCCCGACAATCCTGTCGCGGCCACCGCCAGTGCCTGCTGGCTTTTGCGGGTTCATCCGTTTCTGTACCGGTTCTGCGCAGAATGTACGCTTCGGGAGTATTATGAACTCTGCTGAGCGCAAACGGAAGTGGCGTGTCGCCGAAATTGAGTTAGAGGAAGATTTGGCTTCAACGGAAGACGAGTTGGACATACTACTTGATTCACTGGGACCGATAATTTCTCTCACAATGAAAGATTCATGTAATATTCCCGGAGCAGATTGCGCGGATCACCAGGGCAATAATGACGGGAAAGCGCGGCGCATGATAGAAGTGGAGACCCACCTCACCCCGGAAGTTGAGTAATAAAAAATCGAACGCATACACGCATTGTTGGTTACTTGGTCAATATGGATTGATAGGAGAATGCTATGAACTCGTCAAGATCGAATACAAACAAGGTTTGGCGCAAGGAAAGTCCGTTTGAGCCCGGGAGCAAAATTGTAGCTTACGCCAGGGACAGCGGCGGAGACGGTCAGGATCGCAGCGTAGACCAGCAGAAAGATATATACAGGGAATTCTGCAAGCACCACAAGCTGGTGCTGTCACACGTTTACGCTGACCGGGCAAAGAGTGGGGGCAGCACTACGGGCAGGGACCAATTCCTCCAAATGGTCGAAGACCTGCATCATCCGAAAGAAGACGAAAAGGTGGCAGGTGTCATTTTCTGGAAACTTAGCCGCCTTGCCCGTGATCTCAACGACAGCCAGTATTACAGAGCTGGTTTGCGTCGCATCGGGTACGTAGTGCATTTTCTTGCCGACGATATTCCGGATGCGGGGGGTGTCGGTCCAGTGGTGGAGTCGATGCACGACTGGATGAACGAACAATATCTGAAAGAATTGTCAACTGATGTAAAGCGTGGCTTGCACTATCTGGTGAATTCTAAGGGCGACGACGGGAGTTGTTTGGGCTTGATGCCCGGCACCCCGCCAAAGGGATTTAAACGTGAGCCGGTTGTGTTGGGTAGAAAACGGAACGGCGAGGAACGCGTAGCATCCAGGTGGGTGAAAGACTCGGAGACATGGGATCGCTGCAAGCTGGCCTGGAAAATGCGCGCCAGCGGGGCGAGCTATAGGGAAATCCAGAGGGCGACCCGCCTGTATGGGGCACTCAACGGGTATCCCTCGTTCTTTACGAACGAGATATACCGCGGGACGCTGAAGTTTGGAGAAACGCGCATAGAGGATTGCTTTCCCGCATGCTGCACCCCGGAGCAATGGGAGGCGGTGGCAAAGTTACGCAAAGACGCCCGTGAAAAGAGGGATTCCGGCACGGCTGCTCCGAGGCGTGGCAATTACCTGTTGACGGGGTCGCTCAGATGCGCGTACTGCGGGAAACCCATGGTCGGAAGTAGGTCAAGTAGCGGCGCCGGGAAGCCTTATCGTTACTACATCTGCCAGACCAAACATCGGGCCGCGAAGGCGTGCTCATCGAAACGGTTATCTGCCAACATGGTTGAGGGGACAGTTATCGACCACATGTTTGAAAATGTGCTCAGTCTCGAGGGATTGCGCTGGCTCGTAGAGCAATATCGAGCGAGGCGAAAGAAGTCTAACGTGCTTGAAAAGCGTATCGCGTCACTGAAGGGCGAACTCGCCACTCATGAGGCGGCAATAGAACGATTGATGGATCTTGCGGAGGCGGGTGGGGGGCAATTACTGGCAGTCAGTGAGAGAATGTCTGAACATGAGGCGGATACCCTCCAGATCAAAGGGGACCTCGCGCGTTTGGAGAGTGAAGCGAGATCTCAACTCGATTTCGATCTCGATGACGCGTCGCTGCGCAGACTAGCGAAAAAGTGGAGGCAGGAACTGAAGAAAAGCGACCCTGACAAGGCAAGGCGGGTATTGAAGTTGTTTGTGCGGGAGATCAGGGCATATAAGCAAAAAGGACTGGCAAAATACACCAGTCCTTGGTGGGAAAGTGCGTATAAACGTTGTGCCCCCACGGGGGTTCGAACCCCGGTCTTGGCCTTGAGAGGGCCACGTCCTGGTCCACTAGACGATGGGGGCGGTTCCGGTTAAGTGCGCCATTCTACCACAGGCGCCGGGCGGGTCAGCCCTTCCATCCGGCTTCAAGTGCGGCAATTTGCTCGTCGGTAAGAGTCTGCCCGCGCGGGCGTTTGCGCAGGTAAGGATTCAGACGTTTGGCTTTCAGCACCGGAATAGGGGTGTTTTTCATGCTGCCGAATTCCACTTTAGGGCTGGTGAACACCAGCAGCGGGAACACCGGAGGGGCGTCCTCGCCAAACTGTTTCTCCAGGAATTTCGCCAGCCGCTGCGCCTCTGCCCCGGCTTCAATCAGTGGGCGTCCGAGCGACTCTTGTCCGAAGAGACGTCGAAACAAGCTGACGCCACGGTGGCGAAAGCGTTTACGTTTTTCGTCCCACGCCACGCTGCCGCCCTGGAATTTCGCCGTCAGGGCGTAGACGCCGGAGGGTGTCACCAGAGTGTGCTGCGCCGGCATGCGGTAGTGATAAAGCCGGTGGCGATCGTCCACGCCTTTAATGGCGCTGCTCAGTACGAGGTGGGGGCGCGGTTCGCGCACATACCGATTGGCTAGGAGCATGCCTACATTGGAAAGTAGAAACCCGGTAATGAGGGTGTAGAAGGGCAGCGCGTACCATTCCGGGCGCAGAAAGGATGCCGCCAGCCCGGAGAGCAGCACCAACAACCCGAGTGTGGAAAGCGCTTTCGAAAGCAGCGCGTTTCGCTTAATCAGTTTCTCGTTGCTGAAAACCTGCATCAGTGGTTGAACTCCCGTAGCACGAGCGCCGCGTTCTGGCCGCCCAACCCGAACGAATTGGTGAGCACGGTTCGCACAGGTGCGGAGCGTGCGCGGTGCGGGATGTAATCCAGATCGCAGGCCGGGTCGGGATTGTCCAGATTGCGCGTTGGGTGCAGCATGCCGGTGCGGATGCTCATTATACAGGCGATTGCCTCCAGTGCGCCCGATGCGCCCAGCGGATGCCCGAGCATGCTCTTGGTGGAGGAGACCGGAAGGGAATATGCCCGTTTGCCGAACAGAGTTTTGATGGCCAGTGTCTCGAGCGGGTCGTTGATCGGAGTGCTGGTTCCGTGCGCGTTGATGTAATCGATTTCGTCCGCGTTCACGCGCGCGTTGTGCAGCGCCCAGCGCATGGCGCGGATTGCACCGGACGCCTGCGGATTGGGCTGCGCGATGTGGAAGGCGTCCGCCGAGGCGCCGTGCCCGAGCACCTCTGCCATAATATCCGCGCCGCGTGCGCGGGCGTGTTCCAGGCTTTCCAGAACCAGAACCCCGCAGCCCTCCGAGAAGACAAAGCCCTCGCGGTCGCGGTCAAAGGGGCGCGAGGCGCGCTCCGGGGAGTGGTTGAACCCGGTGGGTAACGCGCGCATGCCGGAGAAACCGGCGATGCAGAAATCGCGAATGAGCGCCTCCACGCCGCCAACCACCATCACATCGGCAGCACCGCGGCGGATGATTTCTCCGGCCTCGCCGATTGCCTGGGTGCCGGTGGCGCATGAGGTGGAAATTGTAAGCAGTGGGCCGAGGGCCTGCAGTTCCTGGCTGACGTGGTGGGAGGGCATGTTGGGGAGGCTGGCGGGCAGGGCAAACGGGTTGCCGCGCGGGCTCCGGCTGTTGCGGAATTGCTGCGTGCCCTCGTCCGCTTTTTCCCACCCGCCCATCGCAGTGCCAATCAGAACGCCGATGCGCTCCGGGTCAACCCGGCTCCCGGTCAGTTCAGATTGCTCTGCGGCCTCGCGCGCGGCTGCCACCGCCATCTGGGAGCAACGCGCCATACGCCGCGCTGCTTTGGGTGGCAGGTACGCCCGCGGGTCAAACTCGCTGGCCTCCCCGGCGATGCGGCACTCGTATCTTCTGGCATCGAACTGGGTGATGGGACCAATGCCGTTGCGGCAATTGACAAGGCCATCCCACAGGGATGGCACGCTGACGCCCAACGGGCTGATTGCGCCCATGCCAGTGACTACTACGCGTGGTCCGTTAGGCGAGCTCATCGGATCATTCCTACGGCTTCTCATTCAGGCGATCGTTGAGCACGTCCTGCATTTCGGCGAGCACATTCTGGCGGATGGCGGTGCGCGCAGCGCCGATGGCATTGCAGATGGCGTGCGCGTTTGAACGCCCATGTGCAACAATGACCACGCCGTTCAGCCCGAGCAACGGCGCTCCGCCGTGCTCGTTAGGGTCCAGCGGCCGCAGCGTGCTACGGATGGCGGAGCGCGCCAGCAGGCCTCCGAGCGTGGCGGCGGCCGTCGAGCGCAAAGCTTCTTTTATCATGTCCCTCACCATGCCCGCGGCGGCTTCGGTGATCTTCAGCGCAACATTACCGGTGAAACCGTCGGCCACTACCACGTCGGCCGCCCCGGCAAACATTTCCTTGCCCTCGATGTTGCCCACGAAGTTAAGCGCAGTGTGGTTTTGTAAGAGAGGGTACGCGGCTTTCACGAGCGCGTTTCCTTTGCCGGCCTCCTCGCCGTTGGAGAGCAGCGCCACGCGCGGGGTTGCAATGCCGAGTACCTTCTCAGCATACACGCTTCCCATTACCGCGAACTGCTGCAGGTATTTGGGTTTGCAGTAACTGTTTGCGCCTACATCTAAAAAAACACAGCGTCCGCGCGGGATAGGCAGCAGCACGGTAAGGCCAGGGCGGCGCGCTGCCGGTAGGCGCCTGATAATGAACAACCCATTCGCAAGAATTGCGCCGGTGTTGCCGGCTGAGACGAACGCATCGGCCTCGCCGTCGCGCAGCAATTGCATACCGCGCGCGATAGAGTTTTCGCTTTTTCTGCGGGAGGCAAAAGCGGGAGGCTCGGCCATATCCATGCGCTCCGGAGCATGCACTATACGCAGGAGTGGAGCAGAGCGGTTGGCGTTTGTCTGCGCCAATGCTGGACGCAAGAGCGCTTCGTCGCCAGTGACGAGTATCTGGCAGCCGAATTTAGCCGCTGCGCGCGCAGCGCCGTGCAGTTCGGGGAACGGGTACTCGTCGCTGCCCATTCCGTCTAGGGCAATGCGCAAACTGTTCGCTGGCATGAATCGCTATCCGGTGATGGAACGATTGTAGCTATACTCGGCTGTCCTGTAAAACCCCGCCAGCGCGCTTTCGGTGCGGCTGCAGAAAGGCGCGCGTTGACAGCGCCTTTAGCGATGCTATAATTTTGAAATCGAGCGCTCGTGGCGGAATTGGCAGACGCGTCAGGTTGAGGGCCTGGTGACCGTTTTAGGTCGTGTGAGTTCAAATCTCACCGAGCGCACTTATTTGTCGCATTTGCATTCCCCGGGGCGCTTGCCGTCTTGCGTAGGAAACGAAAGAGAAAAGCATTGAGTGAGATAGTCGAAAGCAAGGTAATTGCCGGCGTGCAGCATGTCCGCTTTGAACCCTTCACGGATGACCGCGGGGTGTTTCGAGAGACCTTCCGCGTGGAGTGGTTTCCGCAGGTGGACTGGGGGCGTATGCAGGCGAACCGTTCTGATTCGGCGGCGAACGTGCTGCGCGGCCTGCATTTTCACCACTATCAGTTCGATTATTGGCTCGCTCCGCGCGGCGAAATCCGCGTGGCGCTCTGTGATTTGCGCGCATCCGCGGCTACTTTCAAGGCGGTGGAAATGGTGGAAATGAGCTCAGGCCGCATGCACGGACTGCTGATTCCACCCGGCGTGGCGCATGGCTTTCTCGCGTTGACCGAGGCCACAGTGAACTATCTGGTCAGCAATTATTTCGATGGCGTGGACGATCATGGCGTTGCCTGGGATGACCCTGATTTGGCCGTGCCGTGGGGTGTGGAAAGCGCGCTCATCTCTTCGCGCGATGCGCGCAACCCGCGTTTGCGCGACCTTCCGGCGGAGTTGCGCCCGCGCTAAGGCCGGCGCTCATGGGATGATGGGGTTGAAGTAGAAGTAAATCGCCTTGCTCACATCGGCGAGCAATTGCGAGTTCTCGTCCCAATAGGTGTAATCCGGAACCCACACATAACAAACAAGCACATAATCTCCGCCGGAGGTGAAGACCACGCCAGCATCCCCTATGGGCTCACCCTGCGCCCAGCCGTGCTTGTGTGCCACCACCGTTCCCTCTGGCACGCCCGCTTCCAACAGCACGCCGATGCGGTTTGCAGAAAGCCAATCCAGCATGGCGGTGCATTCTTCCGGGGTGAACTCCGCGCCGAATGTGTCAATCAGCAATCCATCCCCGCTGCGCGCGCAGCGATAAATTCCCCGCAGCAACCGGCCGATGTCGGCAGACGTGGTCTGCATATACGCGTCCGGTTGCGTGTTAACGTCGCTGCGTGAATTCGCGGGGGTGTGACGGAAGCCGGGTGGCTCTTCGGTGTCGTACAGTCCGCCGATGAAGGTGCTGCGCAACCCGAGTCTTTCATAACTTTCGTTCAGACGCTGCAGTCCGCGGGCGGCGTCAAGGTCCCCAATCCACTCAATGAGCAGATTACTGGTCCAGTTGGAACTTTCGGTGACGGCCTTTTCCACCAGGTCGAGTTCATATGGCAGTGCGCCGCCGCTGACCTGCCGGTAGAACTCGGCCAGAAACGTGATTTTCATTATGCTCATGCCCGAGAAAGCTACTCCCGGCTCGGCGGGCAGCGCTTCGGCGTGCAGCCAGTTGCGCTGTAATTCATCACCCGAGCGCAGATCGACAAGGTACAAGCTGAGCAGGCCGTCAAAACTGCGCCGCTCCAGGTAGTCGCGCAATTGCCCTTCGAGCAGCTCGAGCGTGGGCGCTTCGGAGGGTCGGATGCTGACCAACAGTTCCGTGCTTCGCTCTGTGGGGCGCTGCAGCGCGGCTTCCACAAACGGCAACGAAGCATCAATTCGCAGCAATTGCGCTGGCGGGCTGATGACGGTCACCAATTGCTCCGGGTCGGTCCATGGCGTGAAGGCGGGGCGGTCGTAGCGCCGAGCGACATCGATCAGAAACGCGCGCAGCTTCTCTCGCGAAAAACTAGCCTCCAAACCGAGTTCCTGTGGCGCGGGCGGTTGCGGCCTTCCGCGCAGTGTGTCCCAGAAGCGGATCGGTGCGTCCGGAAGGGTTAGCTGCCGCAGCATGGCTGCTCCGTGCACCTTGAATTCCACCCGGTGTGGCTGTAATTGAAAAACGCTTTCGCCGTAGCGCAACGTGACCGGTGTGGCATAGACGGCCTGCAGCTGCGCAATGGCGCGGTCGCCGCGCAATCCGCCCACCGGAATCCCGCCCAAGGTGACGCCGTCCGGCAGAGGGAGATCGGTGTTGATGAAGCGCACATAGTGAACCAGCGTGAGCGCACCGCCGGCCAGCATGCATACTGTGGCGATGCGCGCGGCCGCGCGGCCGCGCTTGCGTCGGTGACGATGGCCGAGCCGCAGGTCTGATTTCATTGTGAAGTCTCGCCGGTGCGAGTGGACATGGGCGTATATTTTACCAGCGCGCGCCAAGCGCTGAGCCGGGGAACTTGACGAAAGGTGGGTGCAAGGTTACAATCCGCGCGCTGCAGGCGCTGCAGGCGCTGCAGGCGCTGGAACGCTGGTAGATAGAGCAACTCGCAAGAAAAAGGTTTTGAGGAGATAGAAAAGAAAAGATGCTACGAATTCGTTTGCGCCGGCAGGGCGCCAGAAAACAACCTACTTATAGGATTGTCGTAGCCGACCAGAGGGAAGCGCGCGACGGTCGCTTCGTGGAGATCATTGGGCATTATAACCCGCGCACTGAGCCCGCGGTGGCGCATGTGGATGAGGCGCGCGCTTATCACTGGCTGGGAAGTGGGGCACGACCCTCGGACGCGGTCGACCGCATTTTCGGTTGGACTGGGACGCTTGAACGCTTCTCGCGATTTAAAAAAGGAGAGGAGCTTTCTCAACTGTTAGGCGAGGCTGAAAAAGCTGCCGCCGAACGCCCGGCCCCGACCAAGACGCGCCGCGACGTTCCGGCTGCTGCGGCGCGACCGAAAAAAGCGCCGGAGGCTGCGCTCGAGTCGGAAACTGATACCGATGCCGCAGCCGAAGTGGAGGCCGTGGCCGAGACAGAAGTCAAGACAGAGCCCGCAGCCGAGGTGGATGCTGAACCTGAAGCGAAAACTGATACCGAGGTCGAATCGAGAGTAGTGGCCGGGCCCGAAGCAGAAGCCGAGACTGAGCCCGCATCCGAGGCGGAAGATGATCCTGAAGCGGAAACTAAAACCGAGGTGGAAGCGAAAGCGGGAGTTGAACCCGCAGCGAAAACCGAGGGCGAAGGCGGAACAGAGAGCGCCTGAGTTTGCCGGGCGCGGGTTTTTCAATGAAGGAACTGGTTCAATATATCGCGGCGTCACTTGTTTCGCAACCTGACCGGGTGCAGGTGGAAGTCGATGACCGTGGCCACCGCGTTGGGCTTCGTCTGAGTGTTGCTTCCGAGGACATGGGCCGCGTCATTGGCCGTCGCGGCCGAGTGGCCAACGCGATGCGCACATTGTTGCGCGTGATGGGCGCCCGTCGGCAGGTGCGCGTGGACATGGATATCGAGTGAAGCGCTCCCAAAGCGAAGAATCAGGCGAGCGTGTTGCTAACGGCTCAGAGGCGAACAAGCCTGCTGAGCCGCGTTTTTTTTCTGTCGGGACTGTTGCTCGGGCGCATGGAGTGCGGGGGGAAGTGTGGGTGAACGTTCACGGACGTACGGCGCTGCCACCACTTGATGATGTGACGCACGTGTTTATCGGCTTCGACCGCATTGGTTGGGTGCTGAGCTCTTTTCGCTTTCATCGCGGCGGAATGCTGCTGGTTCTGGAAGGTTGCGATGACCGCAAGGCGGCCGAGGCGCTGCGCGGGCAGGAAGTTTCCATTCCCATGCAGGCACAAGAGCCGCTGGCCGCTGACGAGTACTTCGTGGATGACCTGCTTGGATTAAGGGTGCGAAGCGAGAAAGGCGAGCACCTTGGGGAACTGGTGGAGGTTCTTCCGACCGGCGCGAATGATGTCTACCGCGTGGTGATGGAGGACAAAGAGATACTGTTGCCGGCCATCAAAACGGTGGTTCGAGCCGTTGATATAGGTAATGGTGAGATGCTGGTGCGCTTGCTGCCCGGACTGCGGCGCTGAACCCGGTGAAACCCCGCTGTGTTTTGACACTCTTCAAGTGAGTGTGCTATTCTTTTGCGCTGTGTCGGTAGGAAAATTGAAAGCGATAGCACATTGAACGATCTGCGGCACTGGCTAGTTTTTAACTGCACGCGCGGCATTGGCCCGGTGAATGTGCGCGCGCTTCTGCAGCAATTCGGCAGCCTGGAAGCGGCCTGGAACGGCTCGCCCTCAGGGTGGGTCGCAGCCGGCTTGGATCGGCGCGCGGCGCGTCCGCTAAAGGCCGCACAGTCCAACCTTGATCTTGACCGTCTGGGGGCGGAGCATGCGGTCGGTCGCATTCAGCTGCCCACGAATCCCACGGGGCAGCGCCTGCTCGGCGCTCTGGGAGACGACCCGGTACACGCGGGTACACGTGGATGAGCTCTGCACGCCTTCGGGCCTGCCAGTGCCGGAGGTATCCACCGCGCTGGCAATGATGGAATTGAAAGGTATGGTGTAGTAGGCTGGCGGCATGAACTACGTGGTGGCGCTAGAATCTAAGGCGTAATAATGGCTCGAATAACGGAAGCGTGCGACGGGAATAGTGTGGCGCTCCCTTTTTACGCGGTCATTATGGCAGGCGGATCCGGGACGCGCCTATGGCCGCTGTCGCGCCGGAAGCACCCCAAGCAGCTACTGCGCCTTGCGGGGGAGCGGAGCCTGTATCAGCTCGCCATCGATCGCTTGACGCCGCTGATTTCGCCCGAGCGGATAGTGGTTATCACTGCCAGCGACATGGCCGATGGGCTAACGGAACAAAGCCCGGAGATTCCGGCAGCCAATTTCATCGTTGAACCGGAAGGGCGCGGCACCGCACCGGTAATTGCGCTGGGGGCACTGTGCGCTGAACAGCTGACTGGTGGGGAGGCGGTGATTGCCTGCCTGACCGCCGACCATTTCATCGGTGAGGTCGAGCGCTTCAGAGGCGCGCTTCAGGCGGCCGCTAAGGTGGCGCAAAGTGGCGTAATCGTCACTCTTGGAATCGAACCCACATATGCGGCCACGGGATACGGATACATTCAACGCGGTGCTTTGTACTCGGAGGTGGATGGTTTTGCCGTCTACGGGGCGCGCAAGTTCAAAGAAAAGCCGGATGAAGAAACGGCTGCCGGCATGGCGACGTACGGGCAGCACTATTGGAATTCGGGCATGTTTGTCTGGCGCACCGGCACGGTTCGGGCGGAATTCGAGCGGCAGTTGCCAGAGACTGCGCACGCGCTGCAGGAGTTGGAGCCTGCTCTCGGGACGCTTGAGCAGGGGGAGGTACTTGCGCGCATCTGGCCCGCCGTCCCGAAAGGGAGCATCGATTACGCCATCATGGAGGGCGCGCAAGACGTACGTGTCATTCCTGTCGATATTGGCTGGAGCGATGTGGGCAGCTGGGCTTCTGTCTTGCAGGCGTTACCGGCTGACTCTGACGGCAACGTGCTGCTGCAGGGTGAACACCTGCCCATCGAGACCGAGGGTACGCTGGTGAGCGCCGGGCGGTTGGTGGCAACCATTGGTCTGCAGGACTTGATTATCGTCGATACGCCGGATGTGTTGCTGCTCTGCGCCGCCGACCGGGCCGAAGAGGTACGTGCGTTGGTGCAGGCGCTGCAGCAGCAGGGGCGCGCCGAATTGCTGTGAACGTGCTTTGAACGTTGCGTGCGGGGAGACTATGGAAGCATATTGCGTTAAATGCAGAGAAAAGCGGGAGATAAGAAGCGCGACCGCTACTTTCACGAAGCGCGCACAACCGGCCACGCGCGGGGTGTGCGCTGTGTGCGGCACCGGGCTTTTCTGCATGGGTCGCACGGCCGCGCACGCGGGCTTGACTCCCCCTGCACCGGAGCCACCTGCTGCGCGAAAGAAGGCCCGTGGCGCGAAGCGCACCGGCAAACTGGTGATTGTCGAATCGCCCGCGAAGGCGCGCACTATCGGGCGCTTTCTGGGTAAAGGTTACACGTTAAAAGCCTCGATGGGCCATGTGCGCGACCTGTTGAAGTCGCGCCTGTCGGTGGATGTTGAGAACGGGTTCGCACCGGAATATCGGGTGCCGAACGACAAGCGCAAACTCTTGAAGGCGCTGAGAAAAGACGTTGCCCGGGCAGAGATCGTGTACCTCGCCACCGACCTGGACCGGGAAGGGGAGGCCATCGCCTGGCACATGATGGAATCTGCGGAGATAGAACCCGAACGGTTGCGGCGGGTTACTTTTCATGAGATTACCCGTGTCGCCATCGAGCGCGCTTTTGCCGAACCGCGAGCCATTAACATGCAACTGGTGAACGCGCAGCAAGCCCGGCGCATTTTGGATCGACTGGTGGGCTACTCGCTCAGCCCGCTGCTGTGGAGGAAGGTGGCAGGCCGGCTTTCGGCTGGGCGGGTGCAGTCGGTGGCTGTGCGCTTGATTGTCGAGCGCGAGCGTGAGATTGAGAGCCATACGCCACAAGAGTACTGGCGCATCAAAGCCGAACTGAAACGCGCAGGCGGCGCGGAGAGGGAACCACATTTCGTGGCCGGTTTGCGCCAGGTGGATGGGAAGAGAGTGGGTCGCGATAAGGAATACCGGCTCGGCAGCGAGGCTGATGTCCAGCCGCTGCTGCGCGAACTCGAACATGCCTTGTGGCGGGTGCAAGCCGTCACGCGCGGCGAGCGGCGGCGCAAACCCTCCGCGCCCTATCGCACCAGCACTTTGCAGCAAGAAGCCTCCCGTCGGCTGGGATTCACCGCGCGGCGAATTATGGTGCTGGCGCAACAGTTATATGAGGGCATGGCCCTCGATGGCAAGCAGGCCGGCGGCCTGATTACGTACATGCGCACCGACAGCGTGAACGTCTCCGCGCAGGCGCAAAAACAGGCGCGTAATTTTGTCCGCGACCAATATGGAGAGAGCTACCTTCCGGCGAAACCGCCGACATATAAAGGCGCGAAGGGTGCGCAGGAGGCGCATGAGGCCATTCGGCCCACCAAGGTGGGGCGAACCCCGGCCGTGCTGAAGGACTCACTTTCTCGCGACCAGTATCGGCTCTACCAGTTGATCTGGCAGCGCTTTGTGGGCAGCCAGATGGCGGCCGCGATTTACGACACCCTGCGGGTTGACGTGCTGGCTCGCGGCGCGACGCGCCCATACGATTTTCGCGCGACCGGCGTTACAATTCGTTTCCCCGGCTTTCTGCGCGTGTACGAACCGACCCCCGCGGATGATGGCAAGGGCGAGGATGAGAGCGGAGAAATCCCGACGTTGCAGGAGAACGAAGCGTTGCTGCTTCAGAAATTGCTGCCGGAACAGCGGTTCACCAAGCCGCCGCCGCGTTACAGCGAGGCCAGTCTGGTGAAGGCGCTGGAGGAACACGGCATTGGCCGGCCTTCGACTTATGCCCCCACTTTGAGCACAATCGTCAATCGTGGCTATGTGACGCGCGAGAGCCGCCGCCTGTTTCCCACCGAAATCGGAGTCACGGTGAATGATTTGCTGGTGGAGTATTTCTCCGATGTGCTCGATGTTGGTTTTACTGCGCGAATGGAGAACGCGCTGGATCTTATCGCCACCGGAGACGCGGAATGGGTACCGGTGTTGGACGGGTTCTGGCGCCCCTTTGCCATGGATCTGGAGCGGGCCGCAAAAGACATGCCCGAGATTGAGAAGACTCCCGAATTGGTGGGTCGAGATTGCCCGCAATGTGGCCAGGAGTTGCTTGTCCGGCTGGGCCGGTTTGGCAAGTTTATTGGCTGTTCGGGTTTCCCGGATTGCAAACACACCGAACCCCTTCTAGAGCGTATTGGCGTTGTCTGCCCTGATTGCAAGAGCGACCTGCTGCAGCGCCGCACAAAAAAAGGGCGGACATTTTTCGGTTGCTCCGCATACCCGCATTGCGAGTGGACCTCTTGGACGCGCCCGCTGGTTGCCGCTTGCCCGGGATGCGGGGGCCTGTTGCTGGCCAAAGGTAAGGAGAAAGCGGTCTGCACCGGGTGCGCTGCGATCTGGAAATCTGATGAACTGAGTGCACCCGCACAGCCCAGAGCTGGCACTGAAGTTGCAACATCCTCCTAACGGGACAGGCGCCGCCACGCGCTGACGCGAATCTTGCGCTGGCGGCGGCGTTGCGGTCATGAGAAAACCCGAACAGGCATCAAATCCGTTTGACTTTGTCAAACGTATAACGGGTGAACGCTCCGGCGTTGCCCTCGCCGCTTTTTTTGGGGCCGGATTGCTAATCGGTTGGATGGCGCTGGGGTGGGGGCTTGCGCCCATTGAGTGGAAGGACGCCGGTCCGGCGCAGCTGCATGCTGATTTCCAGAGAGAATGGGTGCAAATGACATCTGATTCTTTTATTGTTACCACCGATTTGGAACTGGCTCGTAGCCGGCTTGGTTGGTTGGGGGGAGACGCACCCGAACTGGTTGAGCAGGCGCGGGTGCGCGCTCAGGGCTCGGACCAGTTGCGCATTGCGCAGCTGCAGTTTGCGCTTGGGGACCAGCTGGGCGCACCCCAGTCCGCACCGGTCGATGCGGAGGCGGGGAGCAAAACTGTGGAGCAACCCGTTGGCGAGGAGGCCGCTTCCGACGTAGCTGCTGGCAGCCCTCGGGCCGCGCTGCCGGCGCTGCTGGGCGGGCTAATAATGGTGATTGTGATGGCTGTGGGCGGTTTCCTGCTCTTGCGCTATGTGGGTTCGCGTGCGCCGCAAGCCGAACCGGCACCGGTGGTGAGCCCGCCGGGCAATGGCCCCGCCAGAAATGATGAGGCAGTGACCCCAACAGCGGCCGCGGATGACGAAGCCGAGCGCGGTGTGCCGGTGGCGCGCTTCATCACTACTTATCTGCTCGGGGATGACCTGTATGACGATACTTTCAGCATTGACGATGCCAACGGTGATTTCCTCGGAGAATGCGGAATGGGAGTGAGCGACACCATTGGGGTGGGCGAGCCGAAGAAGGTGTGCGCTTTTGAGATCTGGCTATTCGACAAAAACGATGTGCGTACGGTCACCAAAGTACTCATGAGCGAGGACGCATTTGGAGACGATGAGAAACGTGGCGCACTCGCGCCGAAAGGCGAGCCAATGATGGCGAGTCCGGGGAGCACAATGGTACTGGATACTGCTTCCCTGTACGTCACGGCGCGCGTGATGGACATGCAGTACGGCAGCGGCGCGTTGCCGCAAAATTCCTTTTTCCATCAATTGACAATAGAGTTGGCGGCCTGGAAAAAAGCCTGAGAGCCGAGGCCGTTTAGGCGATGCTGACTATCTCGAAAGTCAGCTGCCCGGCCGGTGTGCTGGCGATGGCGGTGTCGCCTTTCCTTTTCCCGAGCAGCGCCCGGCCGATTGGCGATTCGTGGGATATGCGCCCGTTGGCGGGGTCAGCCTCCGCCGGCCCCACCAGCTTGTATTGCTCGGGGGCGCTGCCGTCCGCGACGATAGTGACCGTGGCTCCAATAATGACTTCCTGCCCTTCGGCGTGTTCGGTGATAATCACCGCACTGCGCAGCATTTCCTCCAGTTCGAGGATTCTGCCCTCAACGAAGGCTTGCTCCTCTTTGGCGGTGATGTAATCTGCGTTCTCGCTCAGGTCACCCATCTGGATGGCTGCGCGTAGCCGGCGCGCGAGTTCCGCGCGGCGCGCGGAGGTGAGTTCGTCTAGCTCGCTCCGCAATTTTTCCGCACCGGCTGCAGTCAAGTAGGTCGGTGTTTTCCCCATGTATCCCCTCTGGTTTCTGGCGCTGCGATTGGCTCACCGTGAAGCTTGGCGTGCTCGTCCAGCGCGAATCTGTCGGTCATTCCTGCGATGTAATCGCAAACCGTGCGCTCCAGACCGCGCACGCGGATGTGCTCCGCGCTGCTGGCGGGCAACCGCTTCGGGGTCTTGATGAACGCGCTATAAAGAGCACCGATTATTTGATCCGCCCGCGCTGCCATGCGCGCTACGCGGGGATGGTGGTAAAGGTTCTCTCGTAAAAAGGCGCGCAGTTCTTGGTTCTCACGAGAAAATCCCGGCGACCATGCCACTACGTTGTGGTCTAGTCTCTGGATGTCAATGGCTGCTGAAGCGCCGCTGGTCGCTATGGCGGCGTTAGTGCTGGCCACGAGGTCACGCGTTTCCAACCCGATCAATCGGCGGATCATGCGGTGGCGGGTGAGCTCGTCGAAGTCATCGCCATCCCACGGGATGCTGGCGCGCACGCGCTGCCACAGTGCCAGCCCGTCCAGCTGCTGTGAGTGAAGCAAGTCGGAGCGCAAGCCGTCATCCAGGTCGTGGGCGTTGTAAGCCAGTTCATCCGCGGCGTTGGCAATCTGCGCTTCCACGTGCCCACGCAATTCCGGGTTGTAGTGGCGCGCGTCTGCCACGTCATATTCGGTCTCGTGCTTTACGATGCCCTCGCGCACTTCCCGCGTCAGGTTCAGTCCGCTGAAATCGGGGTAGCGCCGCTCGATTTCCGTCACGATGCGCAGACTCTGTTTGTTGTGATCGAAACCGCCGTGCTGCACAAGCAGCTCATCTAGCGCGCGCTCGCCCGAGTGCCCGAAGGGTGGGTGACCCAGATCGTGGGCGAGGCAGATGGCCTCCACCAGGTCTTCATTGGCCCCCAGCGCGCGCGCCACGCTGCGCCCGAGTTGCGCTACCTCCAGCGTGTGCGTCAGGCGGGTGCGGTAATAATCGCCCTCGGTGTTGACGAAAACTTGCGTCTTGTATTCAAGCCGCCGGAATGCGGTCGTGTGCAGAATGCGGTCGCGGTCGCGCTGAAAAGCGGTGCGATAGCGCGCTTCTGCCTGAGCATATTCTCGCCCCTGAGAGGCCGCGCTGAGGAAGCCATACGGGGCGAGTGTGCGCTTCTCGTTGGAATGAAGCGCGGCGCGGGTCATTAACATGACGACATTCTAACGTGCCGGGAAAGGGTGGTCAAACTACGCTGGACCGCCTCCGGACGCCCTCCCCGGCCAGCGCGCGCGCGCGCTCCCATGCGGGGATGTCAGCGTCTAGGTCCACGAGCGTATGGCGCAGGTCATATATGCGATCGCGCAGCATGGCCGCCTGTTCGAATTCCAGCGCTTCAGCCGCGGAGCGCATCTGTGTTTCCAGGTCGGCAATCAGTTTTCTCAGCTCCCGCTCGCTCAGCTGCGCATCATCGCTGGGATGGTACTGCGGGGGTGTCTCGGCGGCAGCGGCGACTCGTTCGGTCAGGTCTCGCACCGATTTGATGATGCCTGCTGGCTCGATGCCGTGCTCCCGGTTGTATTTAGACTGGATGGCGCGCCGGCGATTGGTTTCATCAATGGCGGTATGCATGGCTTCGGTTTTCGTTTCGGCGTACATGAGCACCTTTCCGCGTACGTGCCGGGCGGCCCGGCCGATGGTCTGAATCAGCGCGGTGGCTGAGCGCAGGAAACCTTGCTTGTCCGCGTCTAGAATCGCGACCAACGAGACTTCCGGTAAGTCCAGTCCCTCGCGCAACAAATTGATACCGACCACCACATCGTAAACGCCAAGGCGAAATTCGCGAAGGATTTCCACCCGTTGCAGTGCGGCTATTTCCGAATGCAAGTAATGTACCTTGATGCTCAGTTCTGAGAGGTAATTCGATAGATCCTCGGCCATGCGCTTGGTGAGAGTGGTCACTAACACGCGTTCGCTGCGCGCTATGCGCTGCTGGATTTCGCCAACCAGGTCGTCGATTTGCCCGGACACCGGGCGGACTTCCACGGCCGGGTCTATTAATCCGGTGGGCCGGATGACCTGCTCAACCACGCGCGAGTCTTGCCCCATTTCAAACGGTCCCGGGGTGGCGGAAGTGTAAATGGTCTGCTGGACGCGCTGCTGGAATTCATCGAAATTGAGCGGGCGGTTATCCAAAGCGGAGGGCAGCCGAAATCCGTAATCCACCAGCACGGTTTTGCGCGAACGGTCGCCGGCGTACATGCCGCGAATCTGCGGCACGGTCATGTGGCTTTCGTCGATCACCAGCAGGAAATCGGGCGGGAAATAGTCGATCAGCGTCCAAGGCGGCGACCCGGGCGGGCGCTGGTCAAGCGGGCGGGAATAATTCTCGATGCCGGAGCAGTGGCCAACCTCGCGGAGCATTTCGAGGTCATAACGGGTGCGCTGCTCAATGCGCTGTGCCTCCAGCAATTTTTCTTGCTCCCTGAAATAGAGGATGCGTTCTTCCATTTCTCGTTCGATATCCGTGATTGCTTTTTCCAGTTTCTCTTCATCGGCGATAAAGTGGCGCGCCGGGAATATATCGATGGTGTCGTGGAAGGAAATCACCTCTCCGGTGAGGGTGTCGACCTCCAGGATTCGCTCAACCTGGTCGCCGAGGAAGTCGACGCGGTAAGCGTGTTGCGTATAGGGTGGTAATACTTCTAGTGTATCACCTCTTACGGCGAAGGTTCCGGGCTTGAGAGCGGTGTCGTTGCGGGCGTATTGCACCTCCACAAGCCTGCGAAGCACCGCATTTCGGCGGATGGCCGTGCCGGTTTCAAGATGAATAATCACCTTTCCGTATGCTTCCGGTGAGCCCAGCCCGTAAATACTTGAGACAGATGCAACGATAATTACATGGCGGTGGCTGAGCAACGAGGTGGTGGCAGCCAGGCGCAGCTGCTCAATCTGCTCGTTAACGTCGGTTTCCTTCTCAATGTACAGGTCGTGATGGGGGACGTAGGCTTCGGGTTGATAATAGTCGTAATAGCTGATGAAGTACTCGACGGCGTTATTCGGAAAGAACTCTTTGAACTCGGCGTAGAGTTGGGCTGCAAGCGTTTTGTTGTGCGCCATCACCAACGTGGGCTTTTGCGTTTGCTCGATGACATGCGCGATCGTGAAAGTCTTGCCAGTTCCGGTGGCGCCGAGAAGCACCTGGTGCGGCGCATCTCCGTGAATGCCGTCGACAATTTCCGTGATTGCCTTTGGTTGGTCGCCGGTAGGTTGGTAGGGTGCGCGGAGCTTGAAGGGCGGCATGGCACGGATTATACCCGCGCGCGGGCAGCTCGCCCGGCGGAGTGTTATCATTCCCGTGCAATGGCGCTGACAGCGAATCTTCTGGTGGTTGTCGGAGCAACTGCGGTGGGCAAGACGGCCTACAGTCTCGATCTAGCCGCCGCGCTGAACGGCGAGGTGGTCTCGGCCGACTCACGCTATCTGTACCGCGGATTGGATATCGGCACTGCAAAACCGAGCATGGAAGAAATGGCGCGCGTCCCCCATCATCTCATTGATGTGACCACGCCGGACAAGCCCTGGTCGCTGGCGGTATACAAACGCGAGGCGACAAGGGCAATTGAAGAGATTTATGCTCGCGGGCGACTGCCGCTGCTCGTGGGCGGAAGCGGTCAATATGTGCGCGCAATTGTGGAAGGCTGGACGATTCCACCGCGGCCCGAGAATGACGAGCTGCGCGTCGATCTGCAGGCAACATCGCTGCAGCCGGGGGGCAGGGAAGCGCTGCGCGGGCGACTGGCTGCGCTCGATCCTGATGCGGCTGCCGCCATCGACCCGCGTAACCTTCGCCGCGTCATCCGTGCGTTGGAAGTCTGCCTGCTCACCGGCCGGCCGTTCAGCGCACAGCTCACGAAATCACTGCCATCGTACGATGTGTTCATGCTCGGGTTGAACATGCCTCGCTCACAATTGTATGCGCGTATCGATAAGCGCATCGATGCAATGTTGGCGGCCGGATGGGTGGACGAAGTGCGGGGTCTGGTTAAGTGGGGATACGACTGGAACTTACCGGCCATGTCAGCGCTTGGATACCGGCAGATTGGTGCACACCTGCGCGGGGAAATCGACCTACTGCAGGCGACGCGCAGGATTCAGCGCGCCAGCCGCAGGCTGGTGCGCAAGCAGGCGGCGTGGTTCCGCGCTGAGGAAGTGCGCATACAATGGTACGACTTCGGTGAGCCTGCGCTGCCGGCAATGAAAAAAGACATTGCCGCCTGGCTTGCTGAACGGCAGGCTGCTGCTTGAGCGTGACCCAGTGGTCGGCGGCGACATGTTTTTCTTGCGTCGCACAAAGCTCACAGGTAAAATCTCGGCAATGCAGAACCAGATTCGCGTTCTCGCTGTGTGCGGTCTTCTTCTGGGCATGCTGCAGCCGCTTCCCATTGCGGGAGCGGCGCTATCGCTTCCCGATGAGCCCAATGCAGATTCCAGAGTGGCAGACATACTGGCGGCACTGTCGCCCGAACGGCGCGTGGGGCAACTTTTTTTGGTCACGTTCGACGGCGCTACGGTCTCGCCGGAAAACCAGGTTCACTCGCTGATTGAACGGTATGGCATCGGCGGGGTAATGCTCACCGCGCTGCACGATAACTTTGACGACCGCGAAGACGTGCTGCTTGCCACGCGGGCGCTTGTGACAGACCTGCAGCAAATCACTCGGCAGGCGACGTGGCCGCGGAAGGGCGAGGGCACACCCACTCCGGTACCGACGCCGGGGCAGGACGCTTACTTGCCATTGCTGGTCGGGTTGACTCACGAGGGCGGTGGTGCGTCTTTTGGTGCTCTGCACAGCGGTTTAACTCCCGGGCCGAGCGCGATGGCAATCGGCGCGACGTGGGATGGCGATGCGGCCGGCACTATGGGGGAGATTGCCGGGTTCGAGTTGAACGCACTAGGGATTAACTTGCAGCTTGGGCCCACTTTGGATGTTGTTGAAAACCCGCGAGCTGCCAGCCCGGGCGACCCGGGTGTGCGCGCGTTTGGGGGCAGTGCCCACTGGGTCGGGAAAATGTCGCGGGAGTACCTGGCCGGAGTGCATCGCGGCAGTCAGGGTCGGATTGCATTTGTGGGCCAGTCCTTTCCCGGGTTGGGTTCAGGCGACCGCGCGACCGCGTTCGAGATTCCCACGGTGAACAAATCTCTGGAGAGCTTGCTAAAGGTGGACCTTGCGCCGTTCCGGGCGGTGACCGCGTCTTCACCGGGTGATGAAGTCGCGATAGATGTGCTCATGCCGGCTCAGGGTCGCTATTCGGCGTGGCAGGGCGCCCTTTCCAGCGACACGCGCCCGCTGGGTATGGATGCCGCCGGGTTGGGAGAGGTGCTGCGGTTGACCGAGTTTTCTGTCTGGCGACAACAGGATGGCGTGATAATGAGCGCTCCGCTCGGCAGGCGTGGTGTGCGCCGCTATTATGATCCGACCGGAAACATCTTTCCGGCCTTCGAGATTGCCCGCGAGGCGCTGCTGGCGGGAAACGATATCCTCTTTCTGGATGAATTTGCGCTTGACCCCGCAGGCGGCCAGTATGAGACTGTGGTCGAGACAATCGAACAGTTCGTGCGCAAGTATCGGGAAGATGCCGCGTTTGCGGAGCGCGTAGATGGGGCCGTCGAACGCATTATTGGGCTCAAGCTGCGATTGTACGGTGATGATTTTAGCCTCGCGAATGTGGTTGGCGACGCGGGGTTCGACGAGGTTGGAACGCGCGACGCTGATGTATTCGCCCTGGCGAGGAAAGCGGTCACGCTGTTGAGCCCGGCGCCCGCGGAACTGGCCAATCGATTGCCACGCCCTCCGGCGCTGCTGGACAGAATCGTTATTCTGACTGATAGTCGTGCGCAGCGGCAGTGTAGCGCCTGTGCCGAGATAACCTATCCTGCCGTAGACGCATTGGAGCAAGCCATCGCGCGCCTCTACGGGTTTAGGGGCAGCAGCCAGATTAGCAGCCTTGATGTCTTCAGCTTCAGCTTCGCGGAATTAGGTGACTATCTGAGTGGCGCAGAAGTCCTCGAAACGGAGTCTGCTACTCCGGCGACGACCGAGGAGGCGGTTGAAGCCACACCGGCTGTAACTACTGTTCCCGAGATGACAATACGGGAGGCGCTGTTAACCGCTGACTGGCTGGTTTTCGCGCTTGGCGAGGTGTCCGCCGAAAGTGCGGAGGAAAACGCGCTGCGGCGCTTTATGGCTGAAAAACCGCAGCTGCTTACCGATCGAAACGTCATCGTCTTTGCCTTTGGCGCGCCCTATTATCTGGACGCGACCGAGGTGGCTCAACTGACGGCGTACTACGGTCTTTACGGACACAGCACAGCTTTTATCGAGGTCGCTGCGCGCGTGCTCTTCCGCGAAATCGGGCCGCATCAGGCAGCGCCAGTATCGGTTGAGGCTGTGTCATACGATCTGCGGCGCCAGTTGCAGGCCGACCCGAAGCGGGCATTTTCGCTTTCGCGTGTGCTTCCTAGTGAAGAAGAGGAGTCAGGCGAACTCGCAACGGGTGCGGGCAGCGGCACTCCGACGCTTGGGGGCGCTACTCCGGTGGCCACGGCGGGAGCCGCCGAGGCCGCGGAGGGAAGCGCTATCCTGCTGCAGACCAGCCCGCTGCTGGATAGAAACGGCAATCTTGTTTCCGACGGAACGCTGGTCGAATTCGATGCCAGCTATCTGGCAGAAGGCGGCCTGACAGAAACTTTCGCGAGTTCCAACACACTGCAAGGGGTGGCCCTGGCCACGCTGGTGCTTGAAAGGGTCGGGCTGGTGGAAATCAGCGCGCGCGCCGGAGAGGCGCGTTCTGCGCCGTTACAGATTGACGTGCGCATGAGCGAGGGCGAGACGCTGATTCAACTGCAGACGATTACGCCGGCGCCGACCATGCCTCCCACAGCTCCGCCAACGCTGCCGCCCTCCGAGACACCCACCAAATTGCCCACTGAACAGCCACCGACCCCGGTCGGCACTGCCACCTTCACGCCAACAGCGCCGCCATTGATTGAACCGACTCCTGTGCCGGCGGCGGCGCAAACCCCGCCGGCAGCGGCGCCGTATCTGGATCCGCGCGACCTTCTCTCCGCGGTGCTTGCCATGGTGGTGCTTGCGGGTGTGGGCTGGAGCGCAGCGCGGATGCGTGGGCTTGCCCCGCTGCTGCGGGCGCGTTTTCGGCTGCTGCTATACGTTGCCGTGGGCGTATGGGCCGGTTATGATTATTACGCGCTGCAGCTGCCTGCTGCCGCACTATTTCGGGGAATGGGTGGGGCGGCACCGGCGCTGTTTTCCTGGGGTGGTGGGTTAGTAGCGCTGCTGCTGGGTCTCTTGTGGCCGGGGGCGTGGCTACGGCGGAGAACAGTATCAGACCGGGCCAACGGTGAAGGTAGCGATGATGGCGAGTACAATTAGCAACGTGGCTACAATGGCGAGGTCGCGGTGGACGGGTTCTTCGAGGGCGTGTTGCATCCACTCGCGCGGCGTTTCGGGAACGAACTGGGGCGAGCCGCTGTCGTCCGGAAAAAGGCCGTCGAACAGCGCTGTGCGAAATGCCATGATGCTGGTCGGTCGGTCCTCCGGATGCAACGATAGCGACCAGTGAACCGCCCGTTCGATGCGGGCCGATACCGACGAGTTGATGGTGCGAAGAAGGGAAAGGCTCTCGCTGTGCAGGAAGCGCACCTTGGCTTCCGGAGGGGCTTGATTTGTGAGCAGATGGTACAGGGTGGAGCCCAGTGAATAAACGTCGGAACGCAAATCGGTGTGGCCGGTGTCGCCGCCGTACTGTTCCAGCGGTGTGTAATGGATGCTGCCGCGCCCCTGCACTACCGTGATGGTGCGTTCATCCGGCGTCATGATCTTGACGAGACCGAAATCAACCAGTTTGATCAAGCCGCTGGGAGTTACTTTAAGGTTGCTGGGCTTAATATCCCGATGGACGACTGGCGGAGTTTGCTGGTGCAGGTACTCGAGAGCGTCGAGGATTTGACGTGTCCAGTCCAGAATATCGCTCTCCGAGAGAAATCGTGTCTCTTTTTGCGCGGCGTGGAGTTTCTCTCCGAGGTCCTCGCCGTCCACAAAATCCATCACCAGGATGTCGGTGTCCTCTTCGGTGAAGAAATCGGAAACTTTGGGAAGATTCTGGTGATCAAGACGTGCAAGCACGGAGGCCTCACGGTGGAACTGAGCGCGGGCTTGCTCTTGCGCCTCGGGGGTGGCGTGGGGGTCGCGCACGATTTCTTTGATCGCACAGACGCGGCCCTCCAGCCGGTTGTCGGCCGCCATCCAGATTGCCCCCATTCCACCTTTGCCGATGGGCTCTTTGATGAGATATCTTTCTTTGAGGGTTGTTCCGCGTTTCAGCGCCATAGTTTCGGAAGTGCCGGGTTGGCCTTTTGTCAGCCTGCGCCTATTATACTTGCAGGTGCTGAACTAACGAAGGAGGAAAACGCATGACCGATGACATAATGCCGGTTCTGATTGCCCAATCGGGCCCGCTGCGGGGTCAGCGCTGGAATCTAACCGAAGCGCCCCTGACGATTGGCCGTGACACGGAATGTGACCTCGCGGTTACGGAGAACACGGTTTCTCGACGCCATGCGGCGATTTTCCGGGAAGGGCATGAGTGGCTGCTGGAAGACAGCTCCAAGAACGGGACCTACGTTAATGAGCAACGGGTGGAAGAGCCAATCGTGCTGCGCGACGGTGACGTCATCGCCATTGCCACCGCTCTCCAAATTGCCTTTGTCGGCTCGGACGCGACCGTTCCGCTGGATATGCCCCCACGGCAAGACCGGCGCATGCGCATTGATATCGATGCCCGGCGAGTGTGGTGCGCGGGAAAGGAGTTGGCTCCCGCCCTTTCTAAGCCGCAATACCGTTTGCTGATTTTGCTCTATCTACACACTGGCGATGTGCGTACGCGTGAGGACGTGATTCGGGCCGTGTGGCCGGATGCGGTGGGCGAGGGCGTCACCGAGCAGTCAATTGATGCGCTGGTGCGCCGCCTGAGAGACCGGCTGGCCGAGTGCGATCCCGAGCACCAGTATGTGGAGACAGTGCGCGGACATGGTTTCCGGCTGGACAACCCGGTGACCGGTTGACTGCCGCTTAACGCCACTTTGCCGCGGTGATTTCTTTCTCCGCCACGGTGCGATAGTGATCCAGTTTATCTGCCAACTCGGGCCGGCTGCTGGCCCGCAGTTGCTCCGCGGCGCTCTTCATGCCGCTGAGTGTCTCCGCGTTGAGTTCCGCCACGCGTCGTTTTATCATTTGCTCGGCCTCCTCGTCTGTCTCAAGTGCAAGCAGCTCGTTTACGAACCGTATTTCCGGTGGGGCGCTCTCGTGCAGGGTTTGCATGATGGCAGCGCGCAGCTCTTCCAGGTGGCTGACCGCGCGCTCATTCTTTTCTTCGCGCGCCGCTTCGATGTTGTGTTGCATCAACATTAACAAGGTCTCGTCGATTGACGGAAGGTGCTCTTTCACGGCTGCGGGAAGATCTTCAGCCTGCAGCAACTCCTGCAGCACTCCTGCAGCAACCTTCGCCCTTTCTTCGGCCACGGCATCGATTTTCTGCACAGTCTCCAGTACCAGCGTGCGTATGTTCTCTAGCCGCTTTCGCTCTTCGCGTGTGCTTTTTTCGATCTGCTCGGTCAGCAATATGAAGAACTGGTAATCTGCGGCGGGGCGCGCCAGGGTGACGAGACTGGTGACGTGGTGGTCGTTGCGGGCGGCGATGATTAGCTGCACGAACTTCTCTCGCGTCAACTCCTCTCCAAGCGCCTCCAACTCAGTGGCGGCCGTCTGCAACGCCTCGGCCTGCTGCCGGGTCTCCTGACCGAATGTGGAGTGTTGCAGTAGCAGCTGCTCGAGTTTTCCCAATTCGGGCGGAACCGGGCTGTCTTTGTTAGATTCCGATTGTGTTCTTAGGGCAGCAAGCAGCTGGAAGAAGAGCGCGTCTATCTGCTCGTCGGTTTCCTTTATCAGGTCGGGAAGTTCGGCTTCCGCTGCCGACGCGAGCTGCTGCAGCAATTTGGTTTTCTTGCGCTGCTGTTCAATCATCTCTGCAGTGACGCCCTCGCCCGCAAGAACGGCATTGATGAGCCCTTCCATTGAGAGCATTTCCTTCGGCTGCAACAGATAGCCCTTACGCTTCTCGGCCGCAATGCGGCCGAGAACGGCGCGAGTGAGCGCGCCGAGTACGCGCTCCTTTTCGGCCAGCGTCAGGTTGAGTTCCGCCGGCGTGTATGTCAGCAGCAGTTCTTTTTCCGGGTCGTGGTACACCAGTGGGGCGGCAGCCATGCCATTAAAGGAGCACAGCGGACATTCCACCACGTTCACCTTTCCACTCAGCAGACGCTCTTTTGTGGTTGGGTCGGCGCCGACGTCGAGGAGCTGCTCCACGCGTGCCGGGATGCTCTGTTTGCAGCGGGGGCAGTTGATAGTCGGTCCGGCGTCAATCGGGTTCATTTTCGGTGGGTTATTCCTCGAGGGGCAGGCTGAAATGGAACGCAGCGCCCTGTCCGGGGTCTGAATGCACCCAGATGCGCCCGTCGTGGGCTTCGATGACGGCGCGGGCAAGGTAAAGTCCCAGCCCGGCGCCCTGGGCGCTCTCGGTGGCGGACGTGGCAGCGCGGTGGAAGCGGTCAAAGACGCGTTCCAGCTCGCCGGTGGGTAAACCTGCGCCGAGGTCGGCGACGGTCACTACTGCCTCCCGCTGAGCGACGCGGCCGGATATGGTCACGGGGCCGCCCTCTGGGGAATATTTGATGGCGTTGGAAATCAGGTTGCTCAGTGCTTGGCGCAAGCGTTCTTCGTCAGCCTCGATTGCCGGAAAATCGGCCGGGAAGCGCACGTTGAGCTCGTGCTTGTCCGTCTGGTTCTGAAACTTTCGCACCAACCCGGCGGCCAGTTTATCCAACCGCACCGTGCTCAGGTTCAGCTGCAAGCCTCCGGCTTGCAGCCGGGAGGCATCCAGCAGGTTGTCGATAAGGTGCGTCAGTCGGTCGGCTTCTTCTTCGATGACCGTCAGGCTGGCGTTGATGGTTTCCTTGTTCCAGCGCGCGTCCTCGCGGAGAAGCGTATCGGCGTAACCTTTGATAAGAGAGACTGGCGTCTTCAACTCGTGGCTTATGACGGATATGAAGGTGCTCTTGAGTTTTTCCGCTTCGCGGAAGCGCGTGATGTCGCGGACATTGGCGACCAGATTCACCAGGCGTTTCTGACGGTCGAAGATGGGCGCATATGTAACGCCGACCGGGGTTCCCTCGCCGTCGGGTTGGCACAAATCCCCCTCCACGTAAAGTGGGGCCGCGCGCCCGAAGGGCCAGCCGCGCGCTTCGGCGTCGGCCAGGTTGGTGTCCGGCTTCTTGTTCCAACTAATCACATCATCGTGGCCACGGCCGATAGCTGCGGAGGCGTTCACTCCGGAAAGTTGCGCAAGCGCACGGTTCCAGCGCAATACGCGGTGCCCGGAATCGAGAATCATTATTCCATCGGCTGAGCCCTCCAGGATGGCGTCAAGCTGCCGTTTTTCGTGCGAGACCAGTGCGTACAGCCGGGCATTGGTGACGGCCACCGCCGCGTGGTCCGCGAAGGCCTGCAGGATTTTGCGCTCGTTTCGGGTTGAGGGCGAGGCGGAGGCGCGAAAAACCAGCAACAGTCCGACGAGATCTCCCTGGGCTTCGAGCGGCAGCCCGATGGTTCCCTGCAGATTGAAGGGGCCACTGCGCGCGAGCATGTGCAGACGCCGCTCCAGTTCTGCGATGATGTGTCGTGCGGGGTCATCCAGCGCAGCGCTGGTCGTGTTCTGCAACACGGTTTCGAAATGGCGCACAAATTCGGGCGAGACACGGTGCTGAGCGCGGATGAAGAATCCTGCGCTGCCATCCTGTTCTCCGCGGGCGGGCTGCTCGCGCAGCGCAATCAACCCGGCGCGACCGGCGAGCATTTCGGTGGCGGCGCGGAGGATGCGGGTGAGCACCGTGTCAAGGTCCAGCTGCTGCGTGAGCGCGCGCACGATTTCAAGCAGATGGTCTCTCTGGCGGATGCGGTAGTCGGTTAGCATTAGGGTGTTGGAATATCGGATGCTGGCGCAGGCATGAGTCGCTCTCACCCGCAGCGCGATTACGGAAAGATTTCGTTGAGCACTGGCAAATATCGGCAGGTGCAACCGCCTGTCCGAGAGCAGGTTTCTAGGGGAATGCGAGGCGTTTGCTCTTTCGGGTATGTGCCCTGGATATCGCGCCCGGTCGCACAGGCATCCGGGCTGATGGCGATGGTGATGCGCGCCACGCGCGGATTTGCACGAAAACCGGCCAGCGCAGACGCGAGTTCAGACTCGTGGCTGGTGAGTTGTGCCCCGCGTTCACTGGCGCTCGCTGGGGTTTCTGTTTGCACGGGACGGCCTCCAATGGGAGCGAATAGAAGCCATTTTACTTTAGCGCGGGCGAGGCGTCAAACTATTGCGCTAAGACGGTCTCCAAACCGCTGCGCACCACCAGCACGGGCAGCGGTGAGTCGTCTACCAGCTTCAGTGATACCTCGTCGAGCAGCAGACGGTCGAATCCCTTGTGAGCGGATGCGCCGATCATAAGCAAATCGAAGTGGCCGCGCTCTATTGCCCGCAGGATTTCGTTTGCCGGCATTCCGTGGCGCAATTCCAGATGAGCTTCCACCTGATGCGCACGCATCAGCGCGGCGCAATCGCGCAAATGTCGGGCGGTAGGCGTGTCGGTCTGGAGCAAGTCGGGCAATGTTTCACCCAGTTGCGTCAGGCCAGTGTACATGCTGGGTACGGCGTCGGCCACGTGCAGCAGGGTGGCGCTCGATCCGGTGGCGCGGGCGAGTTTCGCGGCTGTCGTCACGGTTGATCTAGGGGCGGACGGACCGCCAGTGCAGACAAGGATGTTCTTCAACGTGGGCACGCTTCCACGCACTACTAGCGCTGAAATAGGTGTCTGGTTCACCACTCTGTGAGTTACGTCGCCAAGCAGCAATTCTCCGGCAGAGCCGCGGTGCTCACGCGCGCCAATGACGAGGAGATCGTACTTTTCGGTGCGTAACTCGGCGAGGATCTCGGCCTCCGCATTTCCACGGCGAATGACGTGATTTGCGGGCGGGTCGGGCAGGTGTTTGCGGGCATCGGTCAATGCCGCGCTTCCTGCTCCAGGGCTGGCCTGCGTGGCGCGGACGGTCAGCAAGGTGACATCGGAACCAAACGCCCCGGCGACCATGTTGCCGAAGTCTATCGTTGTGGCCGCGTACGGGAAGCGGGTTATGCTGATAAGCGTATGCATGAATCTTGTCATACTCAGTGTGCCGCGCTCGCCCCGGTGCCGACGAGCCGCCAGATGACGAGCGCGGCACCTATAAACGGAAGAAAGGAAAACCACAGGCGAATGCGCGGCCCGGCGAAATGACGCGTGGACATCGCCCCGATCTGGGCGCCAATCGCCGCACCAGTCTGCATTATTAATGCGATGAGGATATCCACATTGCCTTTGATGGCGTGGGTGATGGTGCCGAAGCCAGCCGAGAATATGATCTCAAACAGGTCGGTGCCGATGGCGACGTGCGTGGGAACACCGAGCACGTAAACAAGCATGGGCATACGGATGAAGCCGCCCCCCACGCCGAGGAAGCCGGCCAGCACTCCGGAAATAAATCCGGCCAGCAGGATGACCCACAGGGAGATAGATTGGATTCCTGATGCGGGCAGTGAGATCATCGGCTTGATGCGCAGCAGGCGCACGCGGCGGGTGATGCCTGTGAAACCGACTGCTTCGGTCGCGCTGATTTTATCCGTGTGGATCATGCGGATGGCGCGCAAGCTCTCGGTAAGGGTGAACGCTCCGACGCCAAGCATAATCACCACATAAGCCCACCCGATAATCTGGTTCGCTTGACCTGTGCGCTTGAATAGCTCCACTAATTGCGCGCCGCATTCCACGCCGACAACGGTGCCGATAATCATGAGCGCACCGAGGCGCACGTCGACATGGCCGAGCACCCGATGCCGGCGGGCAGCCACGATTGATTTTCCGGTCATATGCGCGAGGTCGGTGCCGACCACGAAATTCATGGGCACTCCGGCGAGGAACATCATCGGGCCGGCAATGAATCCGCCGCCGACCCCGAAAAAGCCGCCGAGGATGCCGACAACAAAGCCGATGCTGGCCAGAAACGCCGGGTTGACAACGACGCCCGCTATAGGGAATTCCATTTGCTATTCGAAGTGTTGTACCCCGAGGCGGGCAAGGAGGAAAGAGGTCAGGCGTTCCAGTAGTACGCCCTGCGCTACAATCAGGGCCAGTCCGGCCAGCGCATACACGGTAAGGTTTTCACGGAAGAGCGCCTGCAGCGGTGTGCTGAGCCAGCGCAAAACCAGCAGTGCGTACAGGGTGACGAGAATGCCATATAGCAGCAATTCAATTACCAAATTGCGGATGCTGAAGCGCTGCGCTGGCGGATGGTCTGAGGGCATGTCAATCCTTCCAACAATTATTATACACGAGTGAGGCGACAGAGTAAGCGCCAGGGTGAGTGCTGTATAATCCCAGCGTACGTGAGATGATGTGCGTGATGAGATTATGAACGTGAGCGTTCGCGGGCGCGTGTTGGTCGCAGATACGATAGCGGCAGCCGGCGTGGAGAAACTTAGGCAGGCAGTGGGTGTTGACGTTCGGACAAATATTGATGCCCGTGAGTTGTTGAAGGTTATCGGGGATTATCGCGGTCTGGTGGTGCGCAGCCGCACAAAAGTGATGGCGGAGGTAGTTGCCGCCGCGACGAAGTTGGATGTGGTGGGGCGCGCCGGTGTGGGCGTGGACAACATCGACCTGGAGGCCTGTAAGCGCCACGGTATCACGGTGGTCAATTCGCCCATGGCTGCGAGTGTGGCCGTAGCTGAATTGACGCTCGCCTTTATGCTGTGCCTGGCGCGGCGCGTGCCTTTTGCCGACACCCGGATGAAACAGGGTGAGTGGCCGAAGAAGCAGTTGAAGGGCGTGGAACTGGACGGCAAAACGCTCGGGCTGATCGCGGTGGGGCGCATCGGCAGCGAAGTGGCGCGGCGCGCAATCGCGTTTGGAATGCGCGTGATAGCCTATGACCCCTATCTTTCGGCCGATGAAATGCGCGTGCGCAATGTCGAGCCGGCCACGTTGGAGACCGTGCTTTCGGCGGTGGACTATATTTCCGTTCATACCCCTTTGACAGATGAAACGCATCACATGATTAACGCTGCAGCCATAGATGCCATGCGCGATGGCGTGCGCATTTTGTGCGCTGCGCGCGGTGGCGTGATTGACGAGGCTGCTTTACTGGCCGGGCTGGAAAGCGGCAAGGTGGCCGGCGCGGCGCTGGACGTCTTCGAGAGCGAGCCGCCGGGCGCGTCTGCGCTCGTGAAGCACCCGCACGTGATAACCACTGCGCACATCGGGGCGCAAACGCGAGAAGCGCAGGACCGTGCCGGGGTGGATGTGGCCGCAGAGGTGATTTCAGCGCTTAGCGGAGCGGAATTGCGCTGGAAGGTGGTGTGAGCGAACGACTGCGCTTGCTACTCCGGCGCGGAACCGACCACGCGTCTGGCCGGTGGCTTGAAGCGGTTGTACATGAGTTTGTAGCGGCAAATTAAATCTACCACCGCGTATACAAGCCGGTTGAAAGGCGCCGAATGCTCGTGGGCAAAATGTTTGCGATGAAAAATCTTCATCGAGTCGTAAAAAGCGTTGATCATGCGCTCCGGCTCTTTGCGCGTGGATGTGCCCTTGAGGTGTTTGACCGCCACGCGCGGATAATACACCACTCGGTAACCCGTCCGCCGCATGCGCAGGTTTAGGTCCAGGTCTTCTCCATACATGAAAAAGTCCTCGTCCAACAGACCCACCTTTGCCAGCGCTCCGCCGCGCATCAGCTGGCACGCGCCAACGGTGGAGTCGACATCGGCGATTTCGTCCGCGCCCACGAACGTCATGTTGTAGCGCCCGAAAAGTGGGCTGCGGGGAAACAAACGCGCCAGCCCGCTGAAATGAAGAATCGCGGTACCCGGAGTCGGCAGGCCCCGCTTGCAAGCTTTATCAAGGGATCCGTCGGCTAGCACCAGCTTCGGTCCCAATACCCCGATATCGGTGTGGTTTTCCAAGTAGGCGAGCATAGCGCGGAGCGCATCTGCCGGTAATTCGGTGTCCGGGTTTAGCAGCATGGCATGGCGGAAACGCGGCGCTTTCGGGAATCCGGCAGCTTTCAGGCCCAGGTTGTTTCCACTTGCATACCCGCTGTTGCGGTCGTTACGAATTAAATCGCACCAGGGGAATTCACGCCGTACGTAGTGCGCAGTGCCGTCTGTGCTGGCGTTGTCCACCAGAAATACCTTGGCAGCCAGTCCGCGTATGGCAGCGCTTAAGCTGAGCAGACAGCGGGGCAGGTGGGCGCGCGAGTTGTAGCAGAGGACTACGATGGCAAGGTCTTCCATCTGGTTCAGGCCAACAGAATTTGCCCGTAGCTGCGCATGCGCCGCTTGAATTGTTCTTGGCTTATGCGCCCCCGTAACAGCGCCGCCGAGCTGCGCGCCAACCAGTAAGTCAGACCGACAAAAGCGATATCCTTTAGCATGAGATAATTCAACATACCCAGGTTTTTTCGATAAAAGCGGGCCTGGCTGCGCGCGAAGAGCACCGAGCTTCGCTCGGGGGCGGCGCTCGTAGAGTGCGCGCCTCGGTGCATTATTGTCGCCGTTGGAATATAGCGTAGCTCCCATCCGGCCTGCCGGGCGCGGTAGCACCAGTCGGTTTCTTCGAAGTACAGGGCGTAATTCTCGTCCATTCCGCCGATTTCTT
>Ga0187833_10000996_pt1 | contig 33214 bp, 28 predicted proteins | sample ETNtaG_37_FD_167968 | JGI IMG/M metagenome (GOLD analysis project Ga0187833, IMG submission 167968) | Marine microbial and viral communities from oxygen minimum zone, Eastern Pacific Ocean - ETNP2014_SV_400_PacBio MetaG (Illumina Assembly) | ecosystem: Environmental > Aquatic > Marine > Hypoxic...
AAAGTTCGGTCGATAAAGGATGTTCAATATATTATCAGAGGTATGAAAAAAATCGTTGGGCATCGAAATGATTTTTCAAAAAACTGATTGTGTCTAGCTTTTAGATTTATTTAAATAAGATTTTTTTGGTTGTTGTTAAATAAAACCAAACATAACAGTTGTTTGAAGAAATGAAAGAAATAACCTACCTTTGAATAATCCAGTTCATAAAGAATTATTATTTGTGTTTCAATTTGACTATGAAGTAACCCGAAGGTTTCAATAGTTCTGTCTTCTGCTAATGATTGTTCACTTTGAAGTAAAGCATTTTTGCTCAAATTAGATAAATCGAAATATCAGGGGTCTAATCAATGATAAGAAAATGGGTCGATTCTTTGCTAAACTGGTCATCTTTATGGTTAGTTTCTTCTCGGGTTTAAGTGATTTGTTTAGCGATAAAGTTTAGTTCTGATGCCAAACCACCTGTGGAAATTAAGAGCATAGGGCTTGAAGAGATATTTCTATCAGGGAAAACTCTTAGAACTGGTTTAGGTGAAGTCAAGGAACTTGCAGATTCCATCAACAAGTTTGGATTGCTTCACCCTATTGTGTTAAGGCCAGTCAAAGTAGGATTTGAGCTTGTTTCAGGTAACAGACGGTTTGAAGCTTGTAGTCAGCTGGGTTGGCGTTATGTTCCATGTCTTGTTGTAGAATTAAACGATAGGGAAGCATTTGAAGTTGCGCTGACAGAGAATATTCAGCGTAAAACTTTGAATCCTATTGAAGAGGCAAAAGCATTCAGTATGTATGCCACTGATTTTGGGTGGGGTGGTTTATCATATCTTGCAAAGCAAATTGGGAAGAGTCCTCAATATGTTAGTCAGCGGTTGAAGTTGCTTTCTTTACCTTCTGATATTTTGGGAAAGTTGGAGAAAAGTGGTATTACTCCTAGTTTATTGAGGGAAATTACAGGATTGGAGGATGGTGTCCAAAGAAGTATCGTTGAGATGGCGGTCAACAATAATTTTTCAAGTAGACATGTTGGTCGTTTAGTAAAAAAGTTAAAGAATTCTAGTAATCCTTTTGAGTTTTTTCCGGATGTCCCTCCTTTTAGGTCAGGGCCGGATAGGCATCTTTTGGTTGCTAATCGATTGCTTAAAAGATGTCTTATGGCTCTAAAGTATGCTCTTTCTGAGTTTGATGATGCAATTAATGATGTTGAAGATGAAGGAAAGATTCGAGAGTTATTGATGAAGCAGAGACGTAATATTCACGATCAGATTGGTATATTACTCAAATCTAAGAAACGATTGGGTACGCTGTTGCAGGAGGGATAGAGAAAAATTCTTTGTATGTGGGGGGTGAATCCTATGGTTTTGGTGGAATGTAATTTTTATTGGACGAGAATAGCATTGTTGTGGACAGTGAAGTTATCTTAAGGTTAGTTTCTGGGTATTGTTGATATATGTTAGCTTATTGTTGTTTTGGTGTTGAAGCCTTTTTTTCATGGTGTTGTGTCTGTTGTTTTAGCTTTTGTTCTATTTGTTTTGGAGGGTGAAGCATATGGTTTTTTGGTGGTTTGGTTACTTTTCGGGTTTATAGTTGGGGTAGGAGTAGACCTTGATCATGTGTTTTTAGCTCTTATATTTAATTGAAAAGTTGCAAAAGAAAATATTTTATCATTAAATCCACTTAATATGTACCGAGATTTTATGAATGGACGAATACTTGGTGGTAGTCTTGATTTTGATCAGCAGGTTTTGTACAGTTCGTTTCATTTGATAACGATGATTACTGTGAATCTTTTGGTGAGCCTATATTTTCCTAGCTTTATTTGGTTGTCGATAGTTGTTACTGGGACTCATTATTTTATGGATCATATCCATTTAGTTATGAAGAATTAAAGTGGCTAATCTTTTGTTGTTTCAGGTTCTTCAGTTGCTTTAGGTTCTGGGGAACTTGTTGTTTCAGGAACTTCTCCTATATCTAGAGGTTCAGGTGGTGGTGTAGTTGCCATTGTGTATCCTATCCATGCAATTATACCTAGAATCATAGATATAGCTAAGAATGCTGTTATCTGTAAAATCAGGGTTGTCATACTTGCATTATAGAAAAAGAGTAAGTAACCGTAAAGAAGGATACCTGCCAACCCAATAATTAATAGTAAAGCTCCAGTTGCTTTATCACTTACCACACAGAATCAATTGGGTTATTTAGAATATATTGTATTTATGTATTAACTTTATTTTCTACGCGCGTATAGTTTTTTTAGTTATATTTATTTTATTGGAATTGTTGATATATCTTAGTTTAGTGTACTACTAATATGGTCTCCCAGATAATAAATTGGTTAAAAAGGTTAGCTCTTAGAGTTTTCTTAACTCGAAGAATCTCTAGAAAGGCCAATGAAAATGAAGTAAGATTAATTGAGCAATTACGAGACGATGTAAAAAGCTTGAATTTTGACCAATTATCGTCCGTGGAGTGGAATCAGCAAATCAAAAAACAATTGATAGATTAAACAAAGGAATTAATGTAGAGAATATAATTAATGAATGTAAAATAGCAAAGAGTGAGGGACTTGAACCACATATTACAATTATGGTGGGTTATCCTTGGGAGACACGTGAAGATGCATTACGAACTTTAAATTTAGCACGTATATTGATGGAAAATGGTTGGGTAAGTACACTCCAATCTACGGTAGTTATCCCATATCCTGGAACCAAATTATTCAAGGAATCCGTGAAGAACGGATGGTTAAGGGTTGATTCAAAGGATTATAACAGATTTGACATGAGAGAACCTGTATTAATGACACCAGATATGGAACCTGAAGAAGTTATGAAAATTTGCGATGGAATCTATAAAATATTTCTTTCGCCCAGATATGTACTTAATCATCTTACTAAAGTTCGGTCGATAAAGGATGTTCAATATATTATCAGAGGTATGAAAAAAATCGTTGGGCATCGAAATGATTTTTCAAAAAACTGATTGTGTCTAGCTTTTAGATTTATTTAAATAAGATTTTTTTAGTTAACGTTCGCGAATGAAAGCACTTATCTCTGGAATTACTGGGCAAGATGGATCATATTTAGCAGAATATCTTCTCTCAAAGGGTTATGAAGTTCATGGATTAATTAGGCGTGCCAGTACATTCAACACATCTCGGCTTGACAATATTTTTGTTGATCCACATATTGAAAACGCCAAGCTCTTACTTCATTATGGGGATTTAGCTGATTCTCAAACATTATCAGATGTTGTTTATAATCTCAAACCTGATGAAGTGTATCATCTTGGAGCACAAAGTCACGTAAGAATAAGTTTTGATATTCCAGAATATACTGCAAATATAACTGCTTTAGGGACAATAAGAATTTTGGATGTAATTAGAAGAAGTGGGAACAAGATAAAATTTTATCAAGCATCAAGCAGTGAAATGTTTGGAGATACTCCACCGCCACAAAATGAAAACACACCGTTCAAACCAAGAAGTCCGTACGCAGCTGCCAAGGTTTTTGCCTATTGGTTAACTGAAATGTATAGGAATGGCTACGGTGTATTATCTTGCAATGGAATTCTTTTCAATCATGAATCTCCACGTAGAGGGGAGACATTTGTCACTAGAAAAATAACTATGGCAATTGCCAATATTTTAGCGAAGAATCAAGATGTTCTTTACTTGGGTAATTTAGAGGCTAAACGTGACTGGGGATATGCACCAGAATATGTTGAAATGATGTGGAAAATGTTGAAAAAGAAAAAATATGAAAACTTTGTAGTAGGGACAGGTGAATCCCATTCTGTTAGAGAATTCCTAAATGAAGCATTTGCATATACTGATCTAAAATATGATAAATATGTAAAGATTGACCCAAAATATTTTAGGCCTACGGATACTGAACATTTGGTAGCAGATAATAAAAAAGTTCAGACTGCCTTAAATTGGACTCCCAAAATATCCTTTAAGGAACTTGTACGGATAATGGTAGATGCCGATATGAGAAAAACAGGTATTAACCCAATTGGCGAAGGCGACGAAATCCTAAAAAAGAAATTCCCAAATAAATGGTGGAAAGGCGATTAATATTTATTGCTGAAAATCTTTGGTTTACTTACGGAATTATAGAATGATGAACCTTCCAAATAAACAGATACTCGTTACTGGAGGATCCGGTTTTTTAGGGAATTATGTAGTGAAAAAGCTACTAGAAAAAGGAATCCCAAAAGAACAAATTTCTGTACCTAATAGATACAATTGTGATCTAACAGACGGGAATAATTGCCACAGAATAGTAAAAGGCAAAGATGTTGTGATACATTTGGCTGGAAACGGAGGAGGTATTGGATATAATAGAAAATACCCTGGTTCAATATTTTATGATAATACAATGATGGGAATCCAATTAATGGAAGCTGCTAGAAAAGAAGGTGTAGAAAAATATGTAACTATAGGGACGGTTTGTTCTTACCCAAAATTTGCTCCAATACCAATGAAAGAAGAAGATATTTGGTCAGGATACCCTGAAGAAACTAACGCATCTTATGGGTTGTCCAAAAAAATATTATTAGTTCAAGGAAATGCTTACAGGCAGCAATATGGTTTCAATTCTATTCACTTGCTATTAGTGAATCTATATGGTCCAAAAGATAACTTTGATCCAGAACAATCCCATGTAATTGCTGCAATGATAAAAAAATTCTATGATGCGTCAAATAGTGGACAGGATGTGGCATTATGGGGAACCGGAAAAGTCTCAAGAGAATTCCTATATGTAGAAGATGCTGCAGAGGGGATAATTAGTGCTACTGAACAATACAACAAACCCGATCCTGTTAATTTAGGAAATGATTCTGAAATCACTATAAAGAAATTAGCTGAAATAATATCAAATGTAATAGGATACAAAGGCAAAATAATTTGGGACAGTTCTAAGCCAGATGGTCAACCACGTCGACGTCTAGATATCAATAGAGCCAAAAAAGAATTTGGTTGGTCACCTCAAGTTGATATTATCAGTGGATTGAAAAAAACTATTGATTGGTATCGTCAAAATATTATAGATACTAAAGGGGTAACCAAATAATTGAATAAAAAAAATGAAGTTCAAGTTCTTAATGATATGATCAAAAGTATAAAGTTAGGCAACGAGATAAGCTTTGAAAAGAGGAAAAAAAAGGTACCTCTTGCGATTCCATCATATGGTTATGAAGAAATAATTGAAGTGGTAGATTCCTTAATATCATCACAAATCACTATGGGAAAAAAGGTTAAGCAATTTGAAAATGAGTTTGCTAAGTATATTGGTACCAAATATGCAATCATGGTTAATTCTGGGTCATCTGCAAATTTATTAGCATTATCTATTTTATCAAATCCAAAGCTAGAAAATCCTATAAAACCTGGGGACGAGATTATAGTACCAGCTGTTTGTTGGTCAACCACTATTTCTCCAATTGTACAGATAGGAGCAATTCCTGTGGTTGTTGATGTGGAACTAGATTCATTTAACATAGACCAAACGAAAATTAAGGAATCTATTTCTTCAAAAACTAAAGCAATAATGCCTGTCCACCTACTGGGACGTCCCTGCAATATGGACGCAATTATTAAAATAGCAAATTCAAACGAATTATATGTGTTGGAAGATTCATGCGAAGCACATGGTGCCGAATTTAAGGACAGAAAGGTTGGTTCATTCGGAGATCTTTCAACATTTAGCTTCTACGTATCTCACCATATAACCACCATAGAAGGGGGGATGATTTGCACAAATTCTGAAACTTATTATGAGCTAGCAAAAACATTGCGAGCACATGGATGGATTAGAGAAATAAGTAATAAAGATGAGTTTCAGACTAATTATCCAGATATTGATAGCAGATTCTTATTTGCAAATCTAGGTTTTAATTTTCGCCCTACAGAAATACAAGGTTCGTTCGGTATTCACCAAATAAAAAAAATTGAAAAATTTATCAAAATAAGAGAGCATAATACCAACTATTGGAATAGTAGACTAGAGCCACACTCTGATTATTTTATTATTCCTTCCAAAGATCCAAATACAAGAACGACATGGTTTGCATATCCAATAACTCTTAGATCAAAGGTTCCATTCGAAAGAAAAGAACTAATTGAATTTCTAGAAAGAAAAGGAATTGAAACTAGAGATGTAATGTCAGGCAATATAACGGCTCACCCGATGTTTAAATTAATTCATTTTAGGATTAGTACCAATCTTCCAAACGCTGATTATTTAGCGCACAGATCATTTTTAATTGGTAACCATCAAGGAATAGGTAAACGGGAAAGAGAATATGTTGCAGATTGTATCGATGAGTTTATCGCAACAATATAAAAATGAATAAGTAGAGTTAGAAATCTATGATTCTATGAAGAAATTAATTTATTGAGCTAAAATTCTTTTCTCAAAGACAATATCCTTAAAGTTCCTGAAGGCTTTATCAAAAATATATTCCCAGTCAAATTGATTTGCATACAAGATTGCGTTTTCTTTGTATCGTTCGTAAAGTTTGTCATTAAGCAATATTGTTTTGGCAGCTGAAACTACTGAATTAATATCATGATCCACGACTATTCCAGCTTCAACTCGTTTTATTTCTCTAGCTATGGGAGGAATTCTTGTAATAATAACAGGTAACCCACATGCCATATACAACTTTGGTTTTCCGACATCAGTATATTGTTTGTATGTTTCTTTAGTAGGTGCATATAGGGCAAAACCAATTATACATTCGGACAATAACAGTTCAAGTTCTTTATGGTCAGGGATTACCCCTAAGAATTTCACCTTCGAATCCAAAGAGTAATTATGAACCATCTTCCTAAGTTCTTTTTCTTCTTCGCCAGACCCAGTAATTATTAACTCCAAATATGGTAAATCCTCGACTAATTTGGCAAAACTTTGAACAACAAGCTCAACACCAAATGTTTTTTCTAAACGACCTACATAAATTAACTTGCTTTTTTTCCTAATATTCCCTAAGTTTTGCTGAATCCGATAGAAATTAATTCCTAGTGGTACCGTAAATTGCTTTTCACCAATCAGGCTATCTCCATAAACTCTTTTTCGCTGATCCAACATTTTTTCAGATAAGTTCCAGGTCGCATCACAATTAGACACACAAATAAAATCAATTAAATGATAAATTCTATTTAATATTCTCGACTCAAATCTATTTGGAACATAATCAATTGTGTAGAATATTACAAAACGAATAATTCCAAGTTTCTTAAGAAATAAGCCTGCAAGTGCGTTTAGTGGATCTACACCAAAATAGATATTGTATTTCTTCTTTTTAATTAAGACTATAACTAAACTCAGTACAAAATCGACAAGGTAAGCTGCAACATTTGGTAATTTTGGACGAAATATACTTTGAGTTTTCAATGTTTTATTCGAAAAAGTTTTGACATAAGTTTGTCTAGTTTCACTTGGAAATAAGGGATGTCCTATGAAAAGGACTTCTCTAGCTCTCTGAACCAAATATTCAGCTAAATCATCTGGCGGTCCGGTTGTCCATACATGACTAGAAATAACAAAATCGTTCTTATTGGTCAAGTGAATCCTAACCTTGTATATGTATCAATGTTACTAATTATTTTGCACATTTTGTTTGATGAAAAGTTGGAAGATTCATTAAATATTGATCAAATACAAAATTGAGCTTTTCAATCGTTTTGGATATGAGGTCTAAGCTCATTATGTTGTCCAAACCCCTTGGAAGCCTGTTTGTTAATTGTTTGTGACGCAACACGTGCATTTTTACCTCTAATTGATGTTATTATTGGGCTCATTAGACCTATAAAGACCCTTGCAGTAAACCTAACATCTTCAATAGACCTAATTTTGCGAACAATTTTGATGAGGTTCATATATCCCTTAATACGCCCCAGGAAGAATTTTTTATAGGCATAAGCTTGCAATGTTTGAAGTTGTTTATATGTGAAATGTTTTGTATCAAAACCTCCAGCACCTAATGCTCGTCCAACTTTAGAATAATCCACCTCAGGCATTGTAGAATCATAGACATCGATAAAGTCCCAATCAAGTAATCCTTCCATCTTGGCAACATCATATAGTTTTGTACCAGGGAAAGGGCCAGCCAGATAAAATACAGCAAGATCAAGGTCAGACTTTATTGAAAAATTGATTGTGTCTATGATATCATTTAATCGTTCATCTGGAAATCCAAGTATAAATGTGGAAATAGTCCAAATTCCAATTTTGTTAGCATAATCTATGATCCTTAAAGCTTGATCTAGATTAATGGCATGTGATGGATCTTTTCCAATAAATTTTCTTGTTTGTTCACTCCCAGATTCAATTCCAAAAGTAATTCGATAACAACCACTTGCTTTCATTAAATCTAGGATTTCTTCGGTTAATAACCAATGCGCTATTCCGTTTGGTGTGGTCCATTTGATATCAACCTTTCTCCGAATAATTTCTTCACACAAATTTTTTAATCTTTCACGATTTATTCCGATATTGTCATCAAGAAAATGAATTTCTTTTACATCATATTCTTTTGTCAAATATTCAATTTCATCAACCACATTTTTAGGGGAACGAGCTCTCCAACCATAACCCCACACTGAATGAATAGAACAAAAAGAGCATTGATATGGACAGCCTCGACTAGTAATAATTGTAGTGGCAGGTTTTCTCATCAAATTACTGGATCTTAATCCTGCATCCAGATAGATAGGCATATCAAGCAAATCTCTAGCCGGAAAAGGTAATTTATCAAGATCTTTGATGAAAGTTCTGTTGATATTTTTATTAATTGTTTCATGATTAGTTCGAATAGCTAAACCTTGGATATTTTCAATTTTTTTCCTGGTGGCAATTCCATGCACTAATTCATAGAATGTTTCTTCACCTTCTCCAAAAACAACTGCATCAACGTTATTATCCTTCAGTTCGATTTCTGGAGAAATTGAGCAATGCGCTCCACCAAGTACTACAAAGATATTGGGATTGTGTGCTTTCACTACCTTACAAACGTTGTGAGCATCAGCAGCATAAGCTGTATATTGACAAGATACACCTACAACATCAGGCTGATATTCCTTTATTTTTTCTAAAATTTGTTCATCAGAAAAACCGAAACGACTTTTATCCTGATATTTAGTTACTAATGATTGACTCTCCGCAAGACAATCAAGAATTTTTAGATCACAATTCCAACCATCTTTTTGTGATGTCTCCCGCACATAACTTGCAATATAAGCAATCCCAAGAGGAACTACATTTCCAGGAGTAGTAAGATCGGCTTCATAAACAGTAATAGGTGGAGAAATAAGAAGTATTTTCATATCTTCAGAAACCTGTCAACTATAACGAAATAGAATATGCTGTAATAAGGATATTCATTATAGAATAAAACTGATTTATTGATTATCATTAATATTTTGTTGCCAAAATATCTGGTTTTTCAAACCGTTCTTTATGCTTACAATAGGAGAATAATCAAGAAGTTTTTTTGCTTTTGTTAAATCTGCAGAAGTTTTTAACACGTCACCTCTTTGTTGCTGGGTATAAGTTACCTTAATTGATACATCCATATGATTTTCAATGATCTTAATTGCATTATTTACAGAAGTTATATCGCCTCCCCCTATGTTGATAATTTGACCTTCGACCCTTTTTTTTAGACATGCCAAATTAGCAGAAATAATATCATCAATATATGTAAAATCACGTAACTGATTTCCATTACCATATATTGAAATATTGGATTGTGTTATTGCTGCATTAATTGCTTTGTTAAAAAGCATGTCAGGTCTTTGTCTGGGACCATACACACTGAAATATCTAAGCATAGTTGCGGGTAATTGATAATTACGATAATAAAGGGAACACAAATATTCTGAGGCCAACTTTGAAACACCATATGGGGATACTGGATATAATGGTATATTTTCATTGGTAGGATATGATTCAGAATCACCATATACTGATGACGAAGATGCAAAAATAAATTTTTGTAAATGTTTATCCTTAAAGAACTCAAGAAGACGCTGAGTTACAGCAATATTATCTTTAAGATACTTATCAAAACTTTTTCCCCAACTTTTTCTTACACCTGGTTGAGCAGCTTCATGAAAAACTATGTCTATTGAACCTAATTCTGATAAATCAACAGTAGCAAGATCATTATGGATAAATGTAAAATTAGGGTTTTTTACTGCATTTGATAAATTTTGTTCTTTGATTTTTTTAGAATAATAGTTACTGAAATTGTCTATTCCTATCACTTCGTGATCAGATTTAAGTAGCGCTTCTCCTAAATGAGATCCAATAAAACCAGCTGCACCTGTCACAAGAATTCTCATTCTAAATTCCTTCTTACGGATAGAAATTTAATATTGTTATTGGGAATATCGAAAAAATGAATAATAAGTTTAACATTGAATTTGCTCTCCATCGTCAAATTCACTATAACCTACTTATTATTATTCTATTAGTTGCAATATTTAAATTATTGTAAATTAAATAATATCATAATAAATCTAAAATTCATAGTATCTTTTTCGTATTTTATACTTTAATGAGTTTTAGAATAACTATCGGGGGCCATTACCTAATAATCTAGAAAAAAAGGCATATTTGATTCCATCAATTACTCCTTTCCAATAGAATGATAAATATGCGTGACTATCATTATTTTTCAATATCCTTTGAGTATAGAATATATGATAAATTGGGAAGAATAATAATAGAAAAGCAACAAAACCAATTTTTGATGAGTGTCTTTTCATAAAGATAACCTTATTTCGAGCATAATAGTACGCCCTTAGTGGTTTATTCATTCCCATAGACCTAAGTGAGTCCGATTGAGAAAACCGATGAACTTTATGATATAATATAGCGTTTGGAACATAAACACCAAAAAAACCAGCTTTCCACATTCTAATACAGAAGTCAGAATCGGCATATGACATCATGAAAATGTTATCGTGACCACCTAGCTTATTGGCAATGTCTTTCCGAACCAGAAAAGAAGTTGGAGCATGACTGGTTGTCAATATTTGGTCAAATTGACCATTATCTATGTTGAGTCCACCAAAATTCAAAGCTTTCCCAGAAACAAGACTGAAAAAGGCTCCAGCATACCATACTCTTTTTGGTTCAAAAGATGAATACATTTTAGGGCTGGAAAATGCTATACGTTTGTCTAAAATCAACATTAAAGCAAGTTCATAAACCATATTAGATTCAATTAAAGTGTCTGAATCAAGAAAAAGTATGAAATCACCTTTGGCTATACGTTGACCAAGATTTCTGCCTTCTGCAAGCCCCAAATTTTGATTATTTGAAATAATATGAACATTTGGGAATTTCTTTCCTATTATCTGAACGGTATTATCTGTTGAACCATTATCCACCAATATCACCTCTATCTTAACGGATTTTGAAGAAAATACTGATTGAATACATTCAGTAGTATCTTTTAACCGGTCTTTAGTAACTATGACTACAGAAATTAACGGAATAGATACACTAGATTTCAAATTAGGTATAGGTACTGAAACTTTTGTTCCACCGATAAAAAATAATTTACGTTTCAGAGACACTCTCACCAGTTATTAATTATTAGTATAAATATTCATATTAATTAGAATTGATTTTTTTCAAAGATAATGAGGATTCCAATAATATCGAACTGCAGAATATCTTTTAGTAGGCTTTAACAAATTATTGTATTAAGAATTTCAGGATCTAATTTTACTAATGAGCTTTATTCCGATTACTAGAAATTGTTATTGACCTAGGAAAACGGCCAATAAAAGTTTGGCCAAGTTGTTTATCTGCTTTGTAAAGAATGGATGCTAGTTTATCCGATTTTTCGAGAAAACGAAAGGGTCCTATGAATAACCCTCTAACTAAATAAGGAAGCAGGAAAGATGAAGATTCATTGCGAATAATAACGAAGTTCATCGAAGAAATAAAAGATAGAAGGTCATATTTCATAACTCCATTCGTATGAGGAATCATATCACATTCACTGAATTCAGGAATTTTTTGTTTAATAAATTTTGGAGCAAAGCGAATTAAGCTTTCAGAAATTGATACAATAGGTGAATAAAGAAGATCTTTCACATAGAGCCCTGCATTTTCTTTATTTAGGACCCTTGAGATCTCCTTCAGTGGTGTGGATATAGATTTGAAATGATGTAAAGCATCCACTACTATAGCAGCTGAGAAAACTGCTTCTTGAAATGGTAATTTACTGCCATCACATACGATAAAGTTGATATTTCCTTTTTCATTATGACTTGCAGCGATTCGTATACTTTGATGAGATACATCTACCCCTATAACACTACCAGATACTTTAGAGATAGTTGAAGTATTGCGTCCATCACCACAAGCGAAATCCAATACATATCGACCTGTTATTGTCTTAATAAATCGTAAAAGAGATTTGTAATCATCTAAATCATAAAGTCTCCAAAAAGATGAATTAATAGGTTCTTTACGAATGAATTTATCAAAGTACTGCATCTGTTTGTAACTCAGATTAAATCACTAACAAAAATATTAACTTAAGTTATTAAAAATTTATTGGTTAAAAAAAATGGATTCCATTATTTCTAAAAAAATAGGAAAATTCATTATTATCAGTTAATAAATTGAAAGAATAGACAACTCTAATATCATAGTTTGTAGTGACCATTGAGGAATATAATGTGCGGTATTTGCGGAATTTTCAAAAAACACAACGGCGAAATTGATGAGAAAATTTTGCAAAAAATGAATTCTGCATTGGCCCACAGAGGACCTGATGATGAAGGAACCTTAATTGAAAAAGGGATTGGTATTGCAATTAGACGATTAAGTGTTATTGATGTAGAAGGTGGACATCAACCGATTTATAATGAAGACAAGTCCGTCGGGATAGTTTTTAATGGAGAAATATACAACTTTATCACCTTAAAAAAGAAACTTGAAGAAAGAGGTCATAGATTTCTAACAAAAACAGATACAGAAGTTTTGGTTCATTTATATGAAGAACATGATGTTGATTGCCTACAATTATTAGATGGCATGTTTTCATTTGCAATCTGGGACAAAAGAAAGCAAAGATTATTCATCGCACGAGATAGAGCTGGAGAAAAACCATTGTATTATGCAGAAATTGGAGATACATTAGTACTTTCATCTGAATTACGTTCAATACTTAAGTGTCCTATCGTTACAAAAGATATTGATAAAAAGGGACTTGCAGAATATTTTTTTTATGGATTTGTGCCTTCCCCAAACTCTATACTGAAAGATGTGAAAAAACTTCCTGCAGCAAACTTTATGTTAGTAGACGATAATGGGATAACTGTATCAAGTTATTGGAAACCGAAATACGATAAAAAAATTAAGATAAATGAAAAAGAAGCTATTAATCTTACTGAATCATATCTAAAGCAAGCTGTTGAAGAGAGGCTTGTTAGTGATGTTCCACTAGGAGTTTTTTTGAGTGGAGGAATAGATTCTGGATTAATTGCATCTATACTAGCTAAAAAAACAAATGCAAAAAATGTTGCCTCTTTTACTCTAGGTTTCTCAAACCCAAAATACGATGAATCCAAAAATGCAAAAATAATTGCTTCACATTTGGGAATAGATACAAAAGTAGAATATTTTGAATCAGAAGAAATGACTAAGAATGTAATGGATGCATTGATGACTATGGATGAACCTATGAGTGATCCATCAATAATACCAACGTATGTTTTATCAAAATTTGCAAGGAAGTATGTTACTGTCATTTTAAGTGGAGATGGCGGAGATGAATTATTTGGTGGTTACCCAAAATATTCAGCTATTAGAATTGCCAATATTTTAGATAAATTACCAAATATAATAAAAAGTAATTTTTTTAATTCAATATTATTTTTTTTACAAAAGACAAACCTTGAAAATAAATTTGATACAACAAGACGATTTCTAATGGGAATGAAGTTCCCAATGAGTTTGAGAACATTAATCTGGGTATCTGTTTTTTTTCCTAAAGAAGTAGATAGAATTACTCTTCAACCGTCAGAGAATATAGGGCTTTTTAGAGAAATAGAGCATCATAACAGGAATTTTAAGGGTAGAGATCAAATCGATAGAGCCCTCTATCTAGATTTTAAAACGTTTCTAGCAGATATGTATTTGGTTAAAGTTGATCGTGCGAGTATGAGTTGCTCACTTGAAGTTAGGTGTCCTTTTTTGGATAATAACCTCATTATGTTTTCTAATAAACTTAATTCTAATTTTAAAATAAGAGGTTTTAAGACAAAATATCTTCTTAGAAAAGTAGCGGAAAAATATTTACCGAAATCTATTGTTAATCTAAAGAAAAAAGGTTTTGGAATTCCATTAAGAACTTTGATAAATTCAGATCTAAAAAGTGTTGTATTTTCTCATCTTGAACCAGGATACATTAAAGCGCAAGGATTACTTAATAATGAATATATTCAAGAAATTGTTCAAGACCATTATTCTGGAAAGACTGATAATTCGGGAAAGATTTGGAGATTAATTGTATTTCAAGAATGGTATAAACGCAATATTGAAGTTTAATGAATTAAGCTGAGTCATGTTTTCGTAAAATTGAATTCTATTTATTTTTCTTGGAAATTAGTCGAATCTTAAAGTATTATTTTGTATTAATAAATACGATTATTCCCATTAATTAAACAGTGATAATAGTCATAGTCAAAGAAACTTCATAAATTGCTTGTGGGGAACTTCAAATTAAGACTAATACGAATAGATTAATCATATATCAATAAAGATGTATTTTTTACAGTCATTTCAAAGTTTAGTATATGGATAAAGATAAATGCTGATATGCTTGATGAAGCAAACCAAATATAGAATAGAAACATTTCAAAATTTATTAATGAAACATGATGATTAGTATTTACTTGGGTCCTTTATTGAGCTTAGGATTTCTTCGCAACAACACTGTTAGGGGGTTGTGTATTCCGATAACGACTGCAGTCATTACAAAGAAGGCTACGACTGTTAGAATTAATGAACCCTCGTAAATGGCTTGAGGGTAGTAATATATTGTTAGTTCGTATGTACCAGTCCTATTCATGTACCAAGCATTACCGAAACCATTTCCAAGAAAATGGTCTACCTCTGAGATGAGAGGCGTTGAAAGTAGATGGAAGAAAGGTAGCTTTCCATCAAAGATTTTCCAGCCTCGATCGAATCCTTCGTTAAAGACAAGGTAAAATGGACTCGATGCGTTATTCACTGTGACCTGGTATTCATAGGGCGCTACCTTACTAAATTTTACACTCGGTGGCGTAACAGGTCTAGATGAAACTATAGTTAGTTTTTCGACTGATCCTGAAGGTAATTGAAAGGTGTGCGACCCACCAGATAATACTAAATCTTCTATTCTCGACCAGCGATTATCTGAGGGTAATGGTGAAAAGAGGGCCCTGATAACTATGCTCTTATTCTCTCCTTTCTGATCGTGGTTGTAGTAAATTGTAAAGGTCACTGTACGAGACCTATTGAATAGGATTGGAGTTTCTGATATGATGTCAGGTGATTCTAATGAAAGAGTGGTGGATTTCGTGCCGTTCCAATCCATCACATGATTCCAACCGATATAATGTCCATCCGAATCATAAAGCAAATAAGATATTTTGTTTGAGGAACCATCGCCATCTATCAAAATTTCAAATGAACGATTGGTCATATCGAATGATTCGAAATGAAAGTTGATGTTCCGGTTGCCAATAGTGGAGCGGTTTATGTTCCAATGCACATGTTTACCATCTCTAAAGAAATTATCCATTGAAGCTTCTTTTTCCACCCATAATTGGACATTTGATATATTCAATAGGTCGACCATTTTAGTGTCTGATACATTATATGGTCGGTCATCTACTAGAACACTCTTTGGAGACTCTGGTGACTTCAGGTAGACATTGCCAATCGAACCGATTGGCACAAAAAACTCTGTAACATTATTATCGATCTTCAAAACTTGTGTTAAACCACCAACATCGAATCTCGGATCCCTAGGGTTTTCGTTCTCAGCTATTATCGTTGAATTGGAATCCACTAATCCCATCGGGAGGAGGTTTCTAACTTGTTCAAACTCATCAGGCATTAAGACAAGATTTACGGATGTGTGAATATGGTTATTGCTCACTAGGTCATTTTGGTAAATTGTTAATTTACCGATTTGCTTAACGAAACTTATGTTCGGGGCATTTATCGAATTCTTGATGGTGTCTTGGGTTTGGTAGTAATGCTGCGATAAGTAGAATTGGTGAAGTAGCCACTCATTATCTTCGTGAATTACTATATACTTAATATTTAACATGGAAAGTAGCTCAGCAACACTTTCCTTGGGAAGTGGTGAGTCTCCAAAGTTCTGGCCGAGAAGGGTTAACATGGGATTTATATCTATATTTGAGAAGACCGTGGGACGGTTTGAGAACCAATAGAGCATATCTGATCCTATATAGCCATGAGTCCAATTATACATGCCAACTCCCGCTTTGTGTTGAGGAAGAGTATAAATTCTGAAGTCACCCTTCTCTGAATCTATGAATTCCTCGAAGTCGTAATAATATTCAGGGATTTCCATTCTACGGTCTATGGCGGTATATCCAGCAGTGGGTTGATGGATAACTTGGCCTGTCCAAAATGGAAATACAAACACTCCGATAACTAGGAAAAGAACCGTCAAGACTATCAAGATACCAGGGTTGTCAAATCTTAACGGTTTTCTGAATTTTTTGTTTATCCACATATAGAGTGTATCAAGACCGTATCCGAATGTTTGAGCTGTACAAAGGGCTATGACCGGACTCCAGGTCAGGATCACGTCTCTAGAAGTTTGAAAAACCTGAAAATTAACGAATAATAGCTCATTAAAGGGACCAAATGGAGGAAATCCGCCAGTTATAAGAATCAGACTCACAAAGTAAGCAGGAAGCAACAACCGCAGATAAGGACCGTGTTTCCATATGGCAAAGATAGTTAGGATCACAGGTATGAAACTTATTAGGATCATTGCTGGATTTGCATATGCAGGTGCAAATGGGTAGTATTGTCCTGCTTCCCACCCGCCATTAAAGGGCCAATATCCCATTAGGCGGACACTATTGAACAATTGAACTGAATTCAGTCGGAATACTTCGATATTAGGGATGAACGCGAAATCAGAGGTTTTAGCATATATCTGAGTAAAATACTGATTCATTTGTGAAAGATTTGGTATTAACCAGAATGAGTTTAGTAGTGCAAAGCCTACTACAGATAAAATGGTAAACTTAACTGTACTGATAAAACTTGGAAGGTCACGCTTTACAAGTTTAGTTATACTATATGTAACAACAATAGCGAAAATTGTAAACCAATACACTAGAGTGAGTTGCATCATGGCTGCAGGTCCAAAAAGCTGAAGTGCTAACCAAAGCAATTGCAAGCCAAAAATATATCGAATTCCCCGCTTTTTTAGCAGCCCATGAAGAAAGAGTCCCACCACAAGGGGCATAAACGCATATGCATTTTGTACCATTCCTTGGGCAACATCCCATATTATTACGAGCGTAAACATATTCATCATGTAAAAAAGTGATGCGGTTATTCTTGCAACACTTCCAAGATTTAAAACACGACTTAATATGTAGGCGGATACTCCTGACCCAGTAAACCAGATGAAAAATAGCAACCGCTCCCAGTTTATAAGTTCGAGTCCAATAAATTTAGTAAAGACTGCAAACATTCCGAAAAGAAGATTAGGTAAAGCGCCAGGGTTAGCAAAGCCAGTAGCATGGAGGTGGTCCCACCATGTTATGGTCCAAAGAAAGTAACGCATCCTATCTATTGGAGGTTCAAAGCCTGAGGCAGCCAACATAAGTCCATCATTAAACCAAGTCAGTGAAAGCAAGCCAATACAAAATATGAAACCCAATTCAAGTGCAATCTGCCGATTTGTTGAGATAAGTTTCAAATTTGGAAGATACCGTTTAATATTTTGTAACTTTATAATTTACACATCCGTTTTACTAAAACTTACTACTCAATGAGTTTATCATAACATTTTTACAATAAAATAATTGATGTTAATAAGTAATATTGTATTTTTGCACAATTCTTTTTACAAGAGGTCTATTGTACTGAATCATTCCTAAGTGGGTAGAAGATATGAACATGTGACAGAAAGAAGTTGCATTTCAAATCGCAGATTCGAGCTAACGTTGGTGCGCTCGATAATGGATAAGTTTTTATTTGTTCTTTCTTTTGAAAAACTGTGCAAAAAAAAGTATCATTAATATATGACAACCTGGTTTTCGGGTTAACGATTCTGATACTTCTTCTTCTAATTGTTAACCTGATCATTGGAGAAAATGCGAAATCTGAATTATACGGTAGCTCTTTCTTTTTCATGTTAATCCTTTTGGCTATTGATCGTGAATTACAATCGCTGAAAAAAACACCTACAACTCCGTCCATAGTGTCCTCGAAGAACAATCTTCCTCAGGAGTTGTCGGAAAGAGTAAATGGTGGCCTTTTGAACGATATAGGAAACATTTCAATTCCAATTGATAGTACCGCTAGATATAGAGAAGATATCAGCCCATTCCAATTGTCTATCTTGTGTCGAGCGATTGGTTCATTACTGAGATTCAAACTGGCAAACAATAGTAGACATGTTTTCATCTTGATGTGTATGATATCGTCACCTACAGTTTGTGGCGCTGGGACAACCTTAGCAAACTCTGCATGAGAATGTAGCTGCGAAGTATGAAACGTCTCCGTCTGACGCTTGTAGTTATTTCAACCATCCTAATTCTATCATCACTAACCGTCAGACCACTCTTAGCTCTGGATACTATAGGTGTGCCAGTTTCAGTATCATATTCTATCTCTGGGCTGGATATCAATCCCATCGACGATACAGGTCTGGTTGGATATTGGCCCTTAAATGATGGTTCTAACACTTCCATAATAGATAGCAGCGGGAATGGTAATACTGGAACTCTGATAAATTCGCCAAATTGGCAGAGTGGAGCAAATTGTAAGTTTGGCAGCTGTTTGAGATTCTCTAATAATTCAAACCAATATGCAAACTTCACCACAATAAACTTACCCACTGGCAATAGTAGTAGAAGCGTAACGCTCTGGATATTTCCGACAGAAGAGTCTAATGCTTATGGTGTATTTAGCTATGGTAGCTCCGACACCTTTAATATTCTGATAATGCAAGATAATTCTGTTTATTTTCAGGGTAATAACAACGATTGGGGTTCAACATTAACTTTAACTCAGAATGCTTGGAACTTTGTCGCTGTGACATACATTTCGGGGTCTACTAACATAACGCTTTGTGTGAATACAACTTGTCAGTCTGGAAATCTTGAGGGAAATAGAGTACTTAACACCGACCCGTACAACTTTGGATTTATTGCAACTCGTTCTGATGCCCCAAATCTTTCATTTAATGGTATAATCGATGAAGTTCGTATCTATGACCGTGTCCTCTCCAGCTTTGAGATATCCAATCATTACACAATACCTGTTCTCGAGCCCATACTGACTTCTACAGCATCAGGTTCACCAATCAAAATTGTGGTTGGGAGTATACCGCGTTTGTTCACTTTAGATAATGGGACAAGATGGAGCATGCCAAATTCTTTGGTAGTTACTGGCGGTTCACTTTCGTGGCAAGCATCTGGTGTTACATCAGGAATAATTACGGGTCCTACTACAATCTCATTAACGTATAGTCTACATGCTTCATCAAACATCACTATTTATGCAGACAAGAACTCGTACGCAGGTACAGACTCGATAGTTATAACAGGAAAGGTTACGCCAACACCTGGACCGAATGCGACGGTCTTCCTATCAATTTTGGATCCTAACGGAAAGCCCATCGTGAGTGCTCCAAGCGCAGTAGACCCTGATATTGGAATTTTTTCTCATACAGTTGTCATTGGCGACACCGCTAGTTGGGATAGTGGACAATACACCATAAACATCAGACCGAGTGCTTCTGCTGCAATAATCTTTCAGACTACAAATTTCATCTATACCAATTTAACTGCGGTTAGCTCAACGAGTACAACATCAACAACGGATTCAATAATATCCACTACGCCTGAATTCTCCATAAACATAACATCCAACCTTGAAGATCTGTTGATGCTCTCGCTTGTAGCACTCGCTGTAGTTGCGGTAATTGTTCGGGCAATTCTAATCAAATACCCGAGATTTAGAGAATAATTGTATTTCAAGATATAATAAACACAATATTCAAGAAGAATGAATTAAGCTGAGCCACGTTTTCGAAAAAATGAATATTATTTTTATTTCTTGAAAATTAGTAAAGTCTGAAAGTATTTTTTTAGAGTAATAAATACAATTATTCCCATTAATAAAACAGTGATAATAGTCAAAGTCAAAGAAACCTCATAAATTGCTTGTGGGAAATGGTAAAGAGTAAACGAAAATGTTCCTGTCTCATTGATAAACCAAGCATTTGCAAATCCATTTACTAAAAAATGGTTTTCATCTGAAACAATTGATTTTGAAAATATTCGTAGGAATGGTAGAGTTTCATCATAAACTTTCCAGTCCTGGTCAAAAGTTTCACTAAAGTAAAGATAAAAAGGACTAGACGCATTATTTACAGTAATATGATATTCATTTGGTGAAAGTTTAGAATAATTAATATATGGTACTATAGGTTCCTTTGTAGAAGCAATTAGTATTTCCCCAAAACCTGATTGATGTTCTGGGAATTGTATAAAATGACGGCCTCCATCCAGAGATACATTTTTTACTACTGGCCAACTATTACTGGAAGATATATTGATCAATATAGAGGGATTAATTATGTTTGTAATATTACCAATTATATTCTTTGGATAATAATACATTGAAAGCAAATCAACACTTTTATTCTGAAAAGTAGAAGGGATATTTGAAGAATAATCATATGATAATAATGAAAGAGAAATTTTCTCTGTACCATTCCAATCCATTATGCGATTCCAAGCAATATACTGGCCAAAGCTGTCGTATAATAGAAATGTTATTGGACTTTTTGAATCATCACCATCAATCATGATATCAATGATCCTCGGAGATACATTTTGTGATTCTAACTCAAAGTTAATGTTTCGACCTCCTACCGATGAAAGATCTATGGTCCAATTATAAAATGTACCAGCCCTAGTAAGAGAATCTTTAGAAGTATTATTAGATGACCAAATAAAAACATTTGATGATTGCAAAAGGTTGTCACCTTGTTCAGATAATTTAACTAGATTTCCGTCGATAATAATCGTATTAACATCAGGTAAGCTGTAGTGGATATCATTAATTGCTTCGTTTGGGGTGAAAAAAAATGTTCCATTTATACTCAATTCTTTTACTTGAAACAATGAATTATTTTGAATCATTAATTCATTTATCTCTTGATTCTCAGAAAATATGATCGAATTAGGTTTCAAAATATTCAATTGTAAAATATCTTTAACAGAATCAAACTCACTTTCTAAACTTACGAGACTATTAGCCGCAAAAATTTTTGAGGTATTTTTTGTGTTTTCATAGATTGCTAACTTTCCTATTCGATGATGAAATTCTATGTTTGGTGCGTCTAATACATCATTTATGATTTCAAGATTAGAGAAATAGAATTGAGATTTATAAGCATCTACTAGCCTCCATTCTGTATCCTCATGAACAACAATGTATTTTATATTTAACATCGACAAGATGTCAGCAACATTTTGTTTATTAATTGGTTTATCTCCAAAACTCTCACCTAATAGTTTAAACATTGGCGAAAGATTATTCCAATAAACAATAGGTTTATCTGAAAACCAAAAGATTGGATCAGGTCCAATATATCCATGAGTCCAATTTAAGAATACATTTCCAGCTTTGTGTAGAGGAAGAGCTAGAATTCTAAAATCTCCTTGTTCAGAATCAATAAAATTTTTAAAATCGTCATAATATTCAGGAACATCAATTCTTACGTCTGTTGAAGTAATATCATTAGTGGGACTATGAATAACATCACCAGTAAAGAAGGGAAACCCTAATACACCGATAACTAAAAACAAAATAAGAGAAACACCAAAAATATTTGCATGAGGTAATTTAATTGTTTTGGAATGTTTAGATAGCCACTGATTAATTGATCCTACTCCTAATCCAAATAATAAAGATGTACAAAGTGTGGTTAAAAGACCCCAAGTAAGTATTGCATTACGGCTTGTTTGAACAAGTGGAAAATTAATGAAAACATATTCATTTATCCAACCAAATGGGGGATTCACTCCCTTAATCAGAAATAAACCTGAAATGTAAAGTGGAATTAGTAATAAAGATACTGATTTGAGTTTTCGAATACCAAAAATAACTATGGTAGGAATAATAAAACTAATCATTATCATAATATTGCTAGCATATATTGAAGCAAATGAATAATATTCACCTCCTTCCCAAGCACCATCAAAAGCCCAATAACCCATAAGGCGTATTGCACCACTTATGAAAACAGAATTTTGTCTATATACATCAATATTTGGAATAAATGCAGTTTCAGCCATCCCAGTATAATGTTGAAAATATTGTGGCAAGTGTAGTATAGTGGGAATAAGCCAGTAGAAATTCAGCATACCAAAAATTATTATTGAAAAGGCCAAGAACTTTGTTCCATGGAAAAAACTGGAGAGATCATGTTTTGATATTTTATGTAAACTATAAAAAATGAAAATGATGAATATTATAATCCAGTAAACAAGAGTTAACTGAACATTTGCCTGCGTACCAAAGAGACCTAAACTAAACCATAATAATTGGAGACATGCAATATATCGAAAACTCTTCTTATTTGTAATACCATAGATAAACAATCCAATAATTGCAGGTAATAATGCGTATTCAATCTGTACTTGTCCTTGACTGATACTCCAAATTAAGACTAATGCAAATGGATTAATCATATATATCAATGAAGATGAAATTCTTGCAACCATTCCAAAGTTTAGTACACGAGTAAAGATATATGCTGAGACACCTGAGCCTGCAAACCAAATATAGAATAGAAACATTTCATAATTTAATAATGAAACACCAATTTTTTGAGTAATTATTGAAAACAATCCAAAAAGCATATTTGGTATTTGCTCGGGATTAGAAAAACCAGTAGAATATCGATCATCCCAAATAGAGAGAGTTGCTAGAAAATAGCTTTCGCGGTCTAACGCAAAAACAAAATCAGAAGTATTAATAATTAGACCACGAAACCAAGTTAAAGAAATTAATCCAACGATAAGTATTAAGCTTACTTCAATGATAGTTGAACGATTAAAGTTGAAAAAAACAGTTCACCTCTTAATGCTACATATGACATCTTATTCTAGATGTATCTAAACATATTTTTGCAGAATCAGAGTATTCAACAGGATTAAAGAAAATATTGAAATCCAATAAGGATAATATAATTATACTCAGACATGTTTAAATATTTTAGTATTCAAATTAATAGAAAGATTTGTTATCTAAGAAAGGACAAAAAGAGTTCAAAACCGAGAAAAAATATTTTCATAAAACAGTTTTTCTAGTAACTTTTTTATTAATTATTCTTATGCTTATGGATAGGATGGGTATAAAAATAACTCCAATTAATTATTATGAGAGTTATTTTATTTATATGTTAATACTATTAGGCATAACTACAATATTGCAGAATAGAGGATTGTACTAAATAAATAATATTTTACGATATAAAATCTTAAATGGTAGCCAAGTGAGAAAAATGTCATGACACACCACTTCTTTATTGCAGGAGGGTCAGGTTTTGTTGGTTCCCATTTAGTTGAATATCTAATAGGAAAAGGTGAACAGGTAACAGTTGCCGACTTAATGCCACCCTCAAGTTCAAACAAACTTGCATCATATCTTGATAAAATAAATTATATGTGGAAGAATATGAATGATCTCCAAGAAAAGGATTTTGATAGTGTTGATTATGTTATTTATTTGGCTGCGCAAGCAGATGTTCCGCTTGCTATATCATCCCCACGATATACATTTGATATTAATATCTTAAGTTTAGTACATGTGCTTGAACTTCTAAGGTCAAAGCAAAAAACTAAATTAATTTATTTAAGTTCGAAAAATGTTTATGGAAAAGTACCGGAAAACCGAATTCCGATTATAGAGGAAGAAACTCTAAGACCAACAGACCCTTATGGGGCAAGTAAAGCTGCAGCAGATCTTACTTGTCAGAGTTACTCGAATGCATATGGTCTACCAATAACTATTCTAAGAAGTGGAGGTATTTTTGGTCCACGTTCAAGACCAACACAAGTAATCCCTACTTTTATTAGACAAGCCCAAAAAAATGAAAAGATATCGATCCAAGGTGATGGAAGCCAAGCCACAGATTTCAATTATATATTAAATCTAGTTGAAGCAATAATGTTAGCAACAGAAAAAGATGCTGTTGGAATCTACAATATTTCCTATGGTGAAGAAGTTTCGATTATAGAATTAACGGATCTAATAATTGAAACAACAAATAGCAAATCTCAAATTAATTATTTACCATGGAGACCAGGTGAAAAAGGTATGAAACTAGCATTGTCAATAGAAAAAGCCAGTAAGGAATTGGGATATCATCCAAAGGTATCTTTAAAGAATGGAATTCAGATGACTTTAGAGTGGATGCAGAACAAATGACGATAAATGTAATCGCTGTAAAGCCTTCGTTTGAAGATGAAAGAGGTATAATAACCAACATATTAGATGAAAAAATATATGGGGCAGTTTTGATAACCTGTAACAAAGGAGCAATTAGAGCAAATCACTATCACCAAAGAGACTCTCATTGGTCATATATGTTAAGCGGTAAAATGGAATACTATGAGAAACCAAGCGATGGAGACCTTGAAATGGAGATTGTTAAAGCTGGACAAATGGTGTTTAGTGCTACTAATGTGCCACATGCTATGAAATTCTTAGAACCATCAGTGTTTCTGGCATTAACCACAAGCAAACGATTAGATGGTCGCTATGATAAAGATATTATTCGAGTTAAATTGATTTGAATTTAAAGGATTCAAGAATAGTTCTTACTGGAGCATCCCGTGGATTAGGACTCTGTCTATTAAGACAACTTTCTGAGAAAGGAAGTATCATAGATGCTTGTTCTAGGCAAAAAGGTTCTCTTTCAAAACAGGATGAGAAAAAAGGGAATTTCCATTTTCTAGACATAAGTGACACTACTAATGCAAAAAAACTTTTACAGAATGCTGCAAAAAAAAATGGTGGAATAGATGTATTGATCAATAATGCTGCAGTTTCTCAGGAGCTTAAGAATATAGACCAAATGACTTCTGATGAGTTTGAATATGTATTTAGGAACAATGTTTTTTCTGTTTTTAACACAATAAAATATGTCTTACCAATAATGGAAACTCAAATGAAAGGAATAATCATTAATATTTCATCAAGATGCAGCCGCCGAGCAGTCCCGAGATTATCTGCATATTGCTCAAGTAAATTCGCCGTAAGAGGAATTACGGAAGCAGTAGCTAAAGAAGTTGAGGGAAACAATATCAAATGTATCTCTATATCACCAGGAGGAATTAATACGGATATGAGACGTGATTTATTTGGTGAAAAAGATGCAAAAAATCAACAAGACCCTAAGAAAGTTTCAGACATTATCTGTAAAATCATTGAGGAAGAAATCCAAGTACCAAATGGTGCAGATGTAGTTATTGTAAAAGATAATCCACCACAAATAATGGTGCCTGAATTTTGAATTGTAGATCTTGCGGAAGTAACCAAACTACGAAGTTTCTCTCATTGAGAAAACAACCACCAGCCAACAGTTTCCTAAAACCAACCGAAATACACAAAGAACATCGTTATCCACTTGACATTATTTTCTGCAGTAATTGTACACTTGTTCAATTATCGGATGAAAGCTATATAGATAGAGATGATTTATTCCTTCACTATAGTTATGCGTCATCCATAGCTGGAGGGCTAAGAACACATTTTGAAAAACTAGCAAACATCATTGCTAAAGATATTCCAGTTAACGGATTAGTAGTGGATATGGGCTCTAATGATGGAGTACTGCTTAAACCACTCAAAGATTTAGGCATTCAAGCAGTCGGTATAGAACCAGCTTCAAACCTTGCGGAAAAAGCTAATGCTCTTGGTTTGGAGACAATAGGTGATTATCTTAATGATAAATCAATAAAAATAATCATCTCCAAATATGGTCATGCAGAAGTAGTTACTGCAGCTAATGTTTTTGCTCACCTCGAAGATGTACATGACTTTATTGAAAAAGTCAAACTATTGCTAAATGAGCATGGAGTATTCATAATTGAAGTCCAATATTTTGCAGATATGATTAAAGAAATGACTTTTGATAATATTTATCATGAACATGTCTTATATTATTCACTTCAATCAATTTCTGTGCTTCTAAGAAAACACAAAATGAATATTTTTAGAGTGGAACAGATATCAACACATGGAGGATCTCTTCGAGTTCATGCTTCAAAAGACACAAGAGATATCGAAGATAATGTTTCGGAAATTAAAGAATTAGAAAAAGATATGAAACTGGATCAATTACAAACTTATCTATCATTTGCAAACCAATTAAAGGCAAGAATTCATGAAATCCGAGACTTGCTTTTGAATCTAAAAGATCAAAACAAATTTGTAATTGGTTATGGTGCACCAGCAAAATCCAGTACTATGATAAATTCAATCGGATTAGATAATAGCCTAATTCAATATATTGTAGAGGATAGCCCACTTAAACAGGGATTACTTACACCAGGTAGCCATATTCCCATCGTATCCCCAGATAAAATACATGATAAACTCCCAGACTATATTGTAATATTTGCTTGGAATTATGCTCCCGAGATAATTAAGAAATTAGAAAAATACAAGAATAAAGGTGTCCGTTTCATCATTCCGATGCCAACAGTAACTACAATTTAATCAAACAAATAATAATTACCGATATACTGGAATATCAGTCTTGAAGAATAACTCTAGATATATAATAACAAGATTTCAAAAATAAATGGTTAGAAATATCTCTTGAAACCCATAAGAAAACCATCTAGAAGAAAGAGTAATATCGAATTACTTCAAGATGGTTTAACGACAACTATTCCAGAAGAATTGATATCAATACTAATTCCGTTTAAGAAACTAAACCTACATGTTTTAGAATGTTTGGAAAAAATATCTAATCTAAACTATGCTAACTTTGAGATAATCTTATTGCCAGATGAGTCTTTTAAAAATAGTGAAATATCACAAATTGTTCATAATGAACAAATTTCCATTAAAGCAACTGGAAATGTTCCACCAGGAACAAAACGAAATATTGGAACAAAACACGCAAAAGGTTCAATAATAGCATTCATAGACGATGATGCATATCCTGACCAAAATTGGCTAAAAAATGCGGTGAAACATTTTGGAAATCATGAGGTTGCTGCTGTTGGAGGACCAAACCTTACCCCTCCATCTAACGGAATAATGCAGAAGGCTGGAGGAATGATATTACAATCACGGATTGGTGGAGGTAGTTTTTCACATAGATACAAGTCACATAAAATTCGCGAAGATAATGATTTACCAACTGTAAACTTGATTATTAAAAAAGACATTCTAACAAGACTGGGTGGTTTCGATACAAAATATTATCCAGGTGATGACACATATCTTTGCCTGCAAATTACAAATAAATTAGGAAAAAAAATTCTTTATTCTCCGGATGTCATTGTCTATCATCATAGACGCCCACTTTTTATTCCACATATGCAACAGATTTGGAATTATGGTAAACATAGAGGCTATTTCGCTAAGAAGTTCCCTCAAACCTCAAGAAAACCTTTGTTTTTTTTACCAACTATTTTGGTTTTATCATTAATATTTAGTCCATTCTTACTATTGCTCCCAACTATTCTTGGTCAGATATATTTAGCCACAATTCTTCTTTATTTTTTCTTAATCTTTATCGAATCAATTAAAACTGGAACATTACGATTATCTAGCTTGATTTTTGTTGGGATAATACTCACCCATGTCTCTTATGGTATTGGTTTTCTTGTAGGACTATTATCTCAAAAACTAGATCAATAGAAAAGTATACTGAAAAATTCATACATATAATATAGCAATATTACATCTTCAGATGCAGGGGATCCACTTTCTATGAAATTCCAAGAAGGAATACGAGTACTATTAGTTGGGGCCAAATGTAGATATAATTTAGAATATTACACGTTTAATGCCCTAACAAACTTAGGTTGTAAAGTGACCTTCTATGGTTATTATAACAAAATCGGTCGTTTTGAGGATCCCATAAGACTTTTTGGAACTAGATCTAAACTAATCAGACAAATGCTAACTCCTGTAATTTTGGGGAAGATTAACAAGGAGTTAGTAGTTAGAGCGAAAAAAGAAAAACCAGATCTTATTCTTGTAATAAAAGGCGAAATCATTAGCCCAGATACAATAAAGAATTTAGGATCTGTTGGTTGTCCGGTAGTACTTTGGTATCCAGATGACCCTAGATACACTAGTAGCTATGTGAAGCATATACTACCGTTCTATGACAATATATTCGTTGTATCTAAGAAATCGGTGAAACAATACAAGGAAATGGGAGCAAAAAAAGTTCATTATCTTCCAGTAGGATGTGACCCATCTATACATAGACGAATCAACAGTGATATTGAAAAAGATATTTCTAGTGAAAGAGACATATGTTTCATTGGAACATATAGTAGTCATAGAGCTAACACCATAAAATCACTTGATAAATTTCAAATAGGTATTTGGGGAGCCTTTTGGTGGTTTGGACGAGGGATTAAAGGTAAAAACCCTCCGACATATGGACCTGAGATGGTCAAGATATATAATTCCACTAAAATAGCGCTAAATATTCATGACCAGACAGATTATGGTATTAAAACAAACATGCGTTTATTTGAAGCTGCGGGTTCAGGTGCTTTTGTATTATCCGATGGAGAAAAAGGTTTATCAGATCTATTTGAACCAAATAAAGAAATAGTCTGTTTCGAAAACAAAAAAAACCTTATTGAACTTGTTGAATACTACCTGAGAGAAACCTCAGAAAGAAAAAGAATTGCGGATTCAGCTTACAAACGTGCACACTCAGAACACACATATGTCAACAGGATTCAGAAGCTAATTCAATCAATATGAAAAAACATCTTTCTCAATTGAAATAATCTAAAAAGCCCTTTCTCAGAAAATATATATAAAAAGTTCATATTTACATAAAAGTTAAACACTCTACTGTAAAGAATAAGATATGCACTATCGTGGAGGAAATAATTTTTGAATCTAAATAAAGTTGTGATACCTGCAGCAGGATTAGGTACAAGATTATTATCAATAACAAAGGAAATACCAAAAGAAATGCTCCCACTTTACATAATGGACTCTAAGAGTACAATTTGTTTAAAACCAATAGTACAAATAATATTCGAACAACTTTTCAAAACAGGGTTAAGGGAATTTTGCTTTATTGTCGGTAGAGGAAAAAGAACAATTGAAGATCATTTCGCACCAGATTACAGGTATGTTGACAAACTTAGAGCATTAGGCAATACTCAACCAGCAAAAGAGTTGGAAGATTTTTATAAAAAAATTCAAGAATCAGCAATAGTATGGATTAATCAGCCTGAAGCAAAAGGTTTCGGAAAAGCAGTTCTATTAGCAAAAACATTCACAAATCAAGAACCTTTTTTGGTACACGCAGGTGATACATACATTACCTCTAAGAATGACGAGCACCTTAATCACTTTACAGCAATCAAAGAAAAAGAAATTGCTGCAAATTTATCTTTAATTCAAGTAAAAAATACAAAACATTATGGAATAGCAGAAGTATCGGGTTCAACCCAACCATATAGAGTAAAAAAAGTAATAGAAAAACCGGATATAGCCCCAACTAACCTTGCACTAATGCCAATTTACACCTTTACAGAAAATATCTATAGAGCTCTTGAAGAAACCAGACCTGGGAAAAGCAACGAAATTCAACTTACAGACGGAATACAAAAGATGATAGACTGGAATCAAAATGTTGTTGCTCATGATATCACGGGAGCATTGCATCTAGACATTGGAACTCCAGAAAACTACTGGAAAGCACTTGAACAATCTCACAGATATCTTGCTAATAAAAAAAATAATATTTAGCTTTTTCAATTAAGAATTGGGATAGCCAACCCCATAATATCGAATGGAAGAAGGAAGTAATGAATAATCCAACATTCTTCGTCCATCAATAACGATTAGACCATCAATACTGGAATACAAATCAGGTTTTCTAAACTCTGGCCACTCAGTAGCTATAACACATGCATCACAATTTTGCAGAGCATCTTCAGCATTTTCTGCATAATTTACTTGCCCACCGAAAATATTTTTTGCATTATCCATTGCCTTTGGATCAAACACCACAACTCTAGCTTTTGCAGATAGCAAAAGATCAATTATTTTTATAGCCCTTGATTCCCGAACATCATCAGTCCCTTCCTTGAAGGCTAAACCTAGAACCACAATCTTCTTTCCATTCAAGTTTCCAAGAGCTCTTTGAGCTATATTCAAGACAATAGAAGGCTGTCGTTCATTCACCTCTTCAGTTGCCTTCATAAAAGTAGGTTCTATTCCTTGGTGCTTCGCCTTCATAATAAATGCTAAAACATCTTTCTTAAAGCATGAACCACCATACCCTAATCCTGCTGAAAGAAATCTTCCTTCTCCTATTCTTGAATCCATCTCCATCCCCTTCTTAACATCAAGATAATCAATTGAAAATGCACTGCAAACATTTGCAATCTCATTTGCAAAGGACACATCTTTAGCAAGATATGAATTACGAGCATATTTTATCATCTCAGCAGCTCTTAAAAAGGTCCGTAGAATTTGTCCATCAAATCCCGAATATAATTCTGCTAATTTATCGCCTGATTCAGCATCTGATTCACCAATCACAATACCAGTATTCTTAGGATCAAGAAAATCAGATATTGCTTGGCCTTCCCTTAAAAATTCAGGATTAACACAAACACCAAAACCTTCAACAACTTTCAAACCAGAATTCTTTCCTAGTTCCGGAATAACTACTTTCTCAGAAGTTCCAGGCAATACTGTGCTCTTAACAACCACAACATGTCTTCCATTATAATCCCTCAAAGCATTTCCAATAGATGCTGAAACAATACGAATCTGAGAAAGATCTATACCACCATCTTCCAAAGCAGGAGTCCCAACACAAATAAATGAAAGATCCGAATCCAAAACAGCTTTCTCCAAATCATTAGAAGCAATAAGTTTACCAGACTCAACAACTTCTTTTAATAACGAATCCATTCCCTCCTCAAAAATAGGGGAAACACCCCTGTTTATCATCTCAATCTTTGATTCAACAATATCAACACATTTAACTTGATGACCACAAGAAGCAAAACAGACAGCAGTAGTTAAACCAACATATCCAGTACCTACAACAGCAATCTTCACATCATATCACTCACAGAGTTACAAACACATACCTTCTTAAATCACCCTAAAAAAACAATATTTTTTCTAACTATCATCGGATCAATCTTTGAATAATGATTATTTTTATTTAAGCAACTGTAAAAAGAGAAAAATCGAGATATGATATTGACATTTAATAGAGGACTACTGTAAACAATATTCATAATGATAATTTCGAAATGAGATTTTAAAAGCGTTAATAATGCTTTTTATCCATTCTCTAAAATGAAGTATTGATTTAATAGGAAAAACATGATTGTGGATAAATAGAAGAATTGAAGTTTATACAACAATAAAACATATATTTTGAGTAAGGTATTAATAAATATCTTAGTGTTTGTTATGTATATTTATTTGGATATCCCAATTAAGTACCTATTTCCTACTAAGTGAGGGATTTCATAATCGTACCATTTAAAGTTCAAATTATTCTTGCATATTTTAGAAAAATACTTTACATTGTTTAACCCAGAATAATCTGCCTGATACGCGATTAACACATATTTTGTCCGATTTAACTTATCAAATATTTTATCGCGTAATTTAAATGGTGTCTCACTTATTCCCCATAGAGAAATAAAGAAATCTATTTCATCTGGAATCTTTATCTCATCAGAAACATAATTTATTTTAGAAAGCATATCATTATTTTCAATTGATTTTATAAAATATTTCTGTAAGTGATTAAATATTGGTAAATCATATATGGAATAATATTTCTTATATCCAATTTTATAAATCATTCTGCAAAAACTTCCATAGCCTCCACCAAATTCAAATATTTGATTCACTTTTTCTATATCAAAGTATTCTTCTTTATCTAACAATTGCTTTAAAGAATATGCATGATGAATTAAATTTCCACTACTACTAAAATACAAATGATATTTAGGGGGATTGCCGGCTTTGTCTTCGATGATACCTTTTTTCAGCATATCCCAATTAGGAGACCGTTTTAATTCTATTAATTCTATCTTCTTTGCATAATGAAACATTGTTTGCTGTATTACTAGCCAATTTGTAAAATTTCTAGGATCAGAATTCATAATACTATTTCGTAAGATTTTTTGATTTTCAAGCCACGCTACTGATGATAATTGATTAAAATTCAAATTTTTCACATCATCTCGTAATTGCTCAATTAATTTTATTTCTTTTTCATTGGCCTTTCTGGAGATTCTCCGAGTTAGGAAAACTCTAAGAGCTATTCTTTTTAACCAATTTATTATCTTAAAGACCACACTAATAGCACACTATACTAAGATATATCAATAATACTCAACAACTTCTTTTAATAACGAATCCATTCCCTCCTCAAAAATGGGGGAAACACCTCTGTTAATCTTCTCTATTTTAGACTCATCAATATCTACACATCTTACTTGATGACCACGAGATGCAAAACAGACAGCAGTAGTTAAACCAACATATCCAGTACCAATAACTGCAACCTTCACATCATATCACTCACAGAGTTACAAACACATACCTTCTTAAATCACTCTAAACAAAAAAGCTAGATAAAGATATGACAGCACATCATCTTCACCTAATTGATAATGCAAGATAATACCGCAGAATATAGT
>Ga0187833_10000998_pt1 | contig 33191 bp, 28 predicted proteins | sample ETNtaG_37_FD_167968 | JGI IMG/M metagenome (GOLD analysis project Ga0187833, IMG submission 167968) | Marine microbial and viral communities from oxygen minimum zone, Eastern Pacific Ocean - ETNP2014_SV_400_PacBio MetaG (Illumina Assembly) | ecosystem: Environmental > Aquatic > Marine > Hypoxic...
GCAGCGATCGCCTGTGACAGTGCCAAAGCAGATCCAATTACCACAAGAGGAACAATTGCTGTAACAGGAGAGCGGTAAATCAATAAGAGAAGGACAAGAACAAGTGATCCGGTAGCTGCAGTTATTGCTACATCAATTTTCTCAAAAACTTTCACAGCGTCAATGATGATACCTGCAGGTCCGGTCACCGCTGTTTCTACCATATGACCTTCCGAGCCGATCAACTCACCACCTGATTCCGCAGCACGATCTGATAACCACTCTACGGCCGACTCAAACGGAGGATTCGAAGGCAAGCCATTAATCGTAACCACCACCATGGATGTGTAACCATCTTCGGAATTCAACGTAGCGTTTGCAGCTGAAGAATCACCTGGAGAGAGAACAGATGAAATTGCCTCTGGTGCCCCCGCAGATCTAGCCATTTTGGTAAATGAGCTGACAGCTTCATTCTTGCTATCGATTTCACCCTGCGAACTGAATACCACTAATGCTGGGATGCCATCTCCTGATGGGAATTTTTCAGCCCTCAATTCCATAGCCTGAACTGATTCTGCCCCCGCTGGCAGAAACTCTTCAGTCTCATTTGTAGTGACATCAGAAAGGTTCGGGGCTAAGGAAGCCACAATTCCTACCGCTAAAAACCAAAGTAATAAGCCTGCGAAAGCTCTTTTCGGTGTAGATGATGAAGTGAAAAACATTATTTCTTGAGTTCAACCAGACTAAAGGGTGGTTTTAGACAGCAAATTACGAAAAAGCAAAAGATTTTCCTGTGAGTAAGTGTGTCCTTCTATTGAGGATGTTGCCGTATCACAAACTTAAAGGTAGAGACCAACGATCTGAGTAGTCTTTAGGAGATTAATTGAAGTACTTTGAATTAATTCTGGCTACTCCAACATTTGACCCATCGGGAGGATGATATTTCGTCCGGAAATAAATTTCGCAACCTATAAATATTGACAGCCACATCCATTAACGCAAGTAACATGAGTATCAACATTCTCTAACAAAAATTTGTTTTTAATGTTCCAAACAAGAATGAATAAACAGAAATTAAGCGCATACAGATCGGCGTTTCTAGATTGATAATTCGAAATATTTATTTCATTAAGAAGTGAATATTGCATATATTCAACAGCAACGTTACCGTGGTGTAAAGTCACCATTTATTAGATAATGTTGTATAGATGCAGTCGGGGTATCAAAAAATTAGAACCTAAATAGTTCAGATAGGCATTTAGAAAGTAGCCGCAGCGTCATACGCATCAAATAGGTGTCAAGTTAAGAAAATCAAGATAGATGCGGTGAATATCTCAAAGAGAGTAAGTAACGGATGAGTTGTGTAGTCGATAACAGCTTGATAGGTAAATCAAACGTACAGCACCTCAAGAAGTTAGTTGAAAATATACAACACCGCTTACATAGATGTGTAACAACTACGTCATTTGCTCGCAACATCTAAGAAACATACGTTTCTTAGATTAGAACAATTGCAAAGTAGCTTTTTCAACGTGACATTGGTTCATGAATCATAAATATCGAACAAAACTTCGGGCACCTGAGCTACGAAAACACCAAACGGCACTACTTGATGCGTTGATAGCCGGAGATGAAACACGTGCTAGCGATCTGATTGAAGATTCAATCACCAAAAGATGGGCGCCGGCAACTATCTACCTAAATCTTGTAGCTCACGCAATGACGGAAATTGGTGATTTATGGCACCGTGGTGACCTAAATATTTCAACTGAACACCGGGCCACGCAAATTGCATTTCGACTACTTGCACGTGTGAAAATTTCTTACCCCGACGGCAATAAAACTGGATTGAGTGCGATTGTATCTGGGGTCTCAGGAGACACCCATTTAGGTGGTGCACTCATATTCGCCGATCTATTACGATTCGATGGTTGGGACGTCGATTTCCTTGGCACAGACACTCCAGAGGACGCAATTCTTGAGATAGTAAAGTCAAACGAACCAGATCTTTTGTGCCTATCGGTAACCCTACCTGATCAGGTTGATGCAGCCGAAGAAACCGTAAGAATCGTGAAAAGTACGGTCCCTTCTACTGCAATCATCGTTGGCGGGGGAGCAATCAGTAAAAACGGTTCTCAAAATTCACTGGCATCTGCAGACTATGTGACTTCAGATCCTGTCACTGCCCTCAAATGGACGGCTGAACAATTCGATCTCGGGATTTCTGCTAAGACGATCCAGGCAATGCTTGCGGAACTCGGCGGAAGAATACAGCACTTCAGGAAAGAAAAAGGCCTAAGCCAGCAGCAACTTGCCACCGCCTCCAAACTAGATCGCAGTTACGTAAGTGCAGTAGAGCATGGCAAACAAAACGTCAGCTTTGCAACCTTGAAAAATCTATCGGATGCGCTTAATGTAAACATCGCCGAGCTAATAAACGATTAGAAGATTGACGGTACTGTTGATATTCAACTCTACGTTAGAAAGATAACAACGTTTTCACTACCTATCATCGAACATCTGAATTGTTAGCGTGATCTGATATTCCAACCGGTCGCAGAGAACGAAAATTGCACAAAAGAGCTCACACATGAAAAATTCATAGCTTGACGCATATCAAAGGCAAGTCATATGGTCACATCGAATAAATTACAAAATAACATTTATGAATAGAGCGATGGTTGTCTATGCTTAGAGTACGCGCATTTACTATTTCACTCCTTCTTGCCTTACTCGTTGTTTCCTGTGGAGGCGATGGATCAGTCGTATCTGACGACGAAGGTGGAAATTCCGATTTCCCAAAAGTGATCAGAATGATTGAATCGACAACGAACTTTACCGCAGACGATGTCAAGTCGATCGGCTGGAAAGCACAAAAGGATTTCCTGCTGGATTATCCAGGAGCTACAACTGCCAAATGGGGATTCCTAAACGCGGCTGAAGTAGGTGTACTAATTTACTCAAGCGCTGATGAAGCTAAAACGCTTGGCGTTACTGCAGCCGAAGCGCAGACATTTCACAACGAAGACGGAGAAGCGCCCGGAGACGGTACTATGGATCGGACTTCATGCCAAAGTGCAGGTTGGCAATCTGCAGTCAAAGAAATCAGTAACGGTACCTCAAAGGTATCAGCATCCTATTTAGACCCTCAAGAAGATGCCGGTATCCCCCACCCAGCCAAAAGATGCCATGCCCCGTTCGTGTGCCTACATACAACGACTATACCGTCATCGGTAATCTTGTGATGATGTGCGAAGGCGACGGCGGAAAACCACTAGAACCTTCCACCAACTGTAAAGAACTTGAAAAATGGTTGACCAAATAGGAATTCGCCATCTACGTTGTTCATGAAGTGAATGCTCAATGTTGGCCAATTACAAACATGCCGGTAACTTAATCACCAACATCATCTCGGTCGAGAGTAGGCACCGGTATAAATGTGCTCAACTTTTGAAAGACATTAGATGCCTATAGAAGCTTGGCTGGCTCTGGCAGGTGCGTTTATTTTGGGAGCCATGAGCCCAGGTCCATCCCTGGCGACAGTGCTACGCAATAGTGTTGTAAACGGGCGCCGAAATGGGGTGTTGACAGGACTTGGCCATGGTTTCGGCTTTGGAATCTATTCATTCTTGGCAGCTTCTGGAATGATCACTGCTATCTCAATTCACACGGCAACAGTCGATTTTTTACGATTGGCAGGAGCAATTGCACTTATAGTCCTGGGCTACGTATTCGCTAAACAATCCCTCTCGGGTTCAATAAAACAAACCGCTACCGATAAAAATCGGTTTTCTGGGCACTCCAATTTTGGACAGGGATTTTTAATAGCACTCCTAAACCCAAAAATATTCGCCTGGATGTTAGCTATATATGCACCGTTCATTAACGCGGATCTTAGTATGAATATTTTGCTAGGGATGGCACTAATGGGAGTATGCATAGATGCCAGTTGGTACGTGGGTGTAGCTATATTCATGACCGCTGGCGACCGAGCCGCCAAGTTTGGTAGAGCCTCCAACAAATTCAACGCAGCGATGGCATTAGTCATGTTCATATTCGCTGCAATAATTTTTTCCGAAATGTTTTAACACCACCACTCCGTCGAATATCTACTGCATCAAGTCAACCTTGAGATGAGTACTCAACGATTGAGGATAATCAGAAATCTAAACTGTGAAAAGACAGGATTCCACGGTTAACGCGTACCGAGAAAATAAGCACCGATATTAGGATCATGCAAGAGATCCGATGCAGGAGCGACATGAGCCACTTTACCGCCCACAAATATATACCCACGGTCCGATCGAGCCAGTGATAATTTCGCATTTTGCTCAATAATCAATACTGTAATCCCCTGTTTTCGCAGTTCATTAATACGCTCGATGATGTCTTGTTGATACTTGGGTGAAAGTGCAGCTGTGGGCTCATCCAACAATAGAAAAGTAGGATTCGATATCAGGGCTCGTGAAATCGCCAACATCTGCCTTTCTCCGCCTGAAAGCGATGCAGCTAGATCATTCATACGAAACTTTAGTTCATTGAACATTTCACATGCCCGATCAATTCGCTGAGTAAGTAAAGATGAACGCAGGCGTAAGCCACCCATCTGCAAATTTTCATGAACTGTAAGCGAAGGGAATACGTTATCCACCTGAGGAACGTACGCAATCCCACGCTGTACTAATCTATCAGTGCGCCAAGACGATACATCCATACCGCGATGTAAAAGAATCCCTTCATACCGATCAGCGATACCAAACAGAACCTTAATAAAGGTAGATTTACCACAACCATTTGGGCCAATAATCGTGACGAGTTCTCCCTCGTCCACATAGAGATCAATCCCATTTAAAATCTGTACTGAACCGTAGCCACCTTTTAGACCTTTTACATCAAGAACTCGATTCATACAGACTCATCCTCTGGATCCCCCAAATATGCTTCGATAACATCACGGCTCTGCCTGACTTCATCTGGCGTACCTTCCATCAGGAATCTACCTCGATCCATAACAACAATTCTGTCAACGCCAGCACGAAGAATAAAATCCATGTTGTGCTCCACGACAAGAACACTAATACCCTGTTCAGAAACTAAATCACGTAGATTTTGAAAGATTTTTTCAGCCAACGGAGCAGCAACACCTGCTACTGGTTCATCCAGTAGTAAACAACGCGGCGCTCCCATCAATGCCCGGCCGATATCTATCAATTTGCTCTGACCTCCTGATAACTCACTCGCCAGATGATTGGCCATATGTGAAACCTGAAGAGTATCCAAAACGGCATATGCATCAAGAACACGCTCTTTTTCAGCAATCCGAGAATGTGGACGAAGCAAAGACATTAAACGATTTGGAGCAAATTGTTCTCGTGGAGGTACGAGCAGATTTTCAATAACCGTCATTTCTCGCCATAAACGGGTATGTTGAAACGTTCTGGTTAAACCCATGCGCTGGACCTCGTCCGGTCGCATATTGGTTGCATTCTTACCAAATAATTCAACTTGGCCTGAGGTCAATTTAAGTAATCCAGAAATACAATGAAAAACCGTCGATTTACCACAACCATTCGGTCCGATAAGTCCCACTAATTCTCCTTCTTCTACGTGAAAAGAAACGTCGTCAATCGCTCGTAGACCCCCGAAGTCCTTAGTAAGACCAGCCACAGTTAGAGGAATCGTGTTCACTGATCCACTCCCTTATCGCGTCTACGTAAATCGTTCGACGGTATCGGCCTGCTGGGAATCTCAGGCAACAAACCCTTAGACGCGACTTGAAGCGCAACAACGATGATCAGCCCGATCAAAGCTAATTTCAGATAAGACAAATTCACTATCACATCTTTTGAGAAAACCTCTGTGATGGATAGATTCGACCAGAAATATCCTCCCAAATCGACCACCAACCACTCAAAAACATTATCCAAAAGCGATACAAATCCATGGAATGGCAAGCTTGCACTGCCTCTGGCTACAACCATTACATTGAAGAGGAACTCGACAATAACTATGAGAAAAGCGCCAATAACCATGCCGCGGTTATTACCACGACCTCCAACTATGAATGCTGCCCAAACCAAAAAAGTTGAACGTACGGGATTCATGAACTCAGGAAATATCCCTGTGTTCAACCATGCCCAAAGAGCACCTGCCAAGCCTGCAATTGCAGCCCCAAGTGCAAGGCTCATAGCCTTGTGCGTAAGAATGTTATGCCCGTGGTGTTGACTGACTTCTTCATCTTCCCTGATTGACCGAAGAATACGACCCCATGGCGATGCAATAACGGTTCCAAGAAGCCACCAAACAGCAAGTACAACGACCAAAGAAATCACAGCAAGCAGCAACACATACGGAGCAACTCCGCTAAGACCAAACCAACCGCCTACGGTTTCGGAAACCCCCGAATCCCACCATCGTTCTAATGGACGTACATATTGTGATATTCCTATAGCCGAAGTAACCGTTCCTGCACGAAGTAAAGGCTCCGATTGAAGAGTGATCCGAAGTATCTCTCCAAGCGAAATCGTAACGATCGCAAAGTAATCCATGCGCAGTCTCGCCGTAGGGTATGCAAGTAGCCAGCCGGCTATTGCAGACACGCAAACAGCAACAATTGTTGCCTGCCAAGGCATCCAACCGTACCCATTAGTCTCAATGGGAGCACACAAAAGGCCGACGATAATGGCACCGATTCCAGCAAAGAAAATAACTCCAAAATTGGTCATCCCAGTGATACCTGTGTGCAAGTTCAATGAAAACGCCATTAGACTAAAAATCCCTAATAAGCTGACAATGCGCGCAATCTGCATGATCTTTGTCAAAACGCTAGCACTAGGGAGTAATAAAGCAACAATTATCAGAATGGCAAACAGAACGAAAAAAGCCATCCATGACCCTCTCGCTGTTTCTCGTTGAAATGCGATGACATTAGATGGTCTTCGAGTTCGGATCCACGTCAGAAATATTGCTATAAACGCAAGGAATGCGTTTACCAAGGAGATTATTCTTAAGGTCTCTTTAAATCGCAATCCTGCGTTTGATATGAACTCCCCAACTCGCTCAAATATCGACGCATATACATCTCGAATATTAGTTGCCCAAATCCCAATGAATCTTAATTCAGGCAGATATTTACCAAGGGACCGATAATTATCAGAAACTCCACTTCCGCCTTCAGTATTAACCAATGCATTCCTACGTCGCATCCGATCAACATGCCATCGCGCCATAGCGTCCCCAATACCACGAGGCATTAAAAGAAGAACCCCAATGAGGAATACGAACGGCATAACTTCCGCGTAACCACTCATCGTCGGTCTTTCTATAGCATTCCCTACGCCTATCAAAAATGGTTCTGAGACAGCTCTTACCAAACCGACAATTAACGCACCAATAATCACACCCGGAATTGAGCCAATCGTTCCCAGCACAATCACAGCAAAAGCCGGGAGAAGTAAAGATAATCCTAATTCAGGGTTAATCGGCAGAACACCAGCCAGTAACGCTCCTCCCAACCCAGATATTCCAGCTGATAAAAACGCGCTGGTTGAGTGAATACGCTCTACGTCAATACCACTAGATGCCGCAAGTTCTGGATTGTCTGCAACTGCTCGCATTCGTCGGCCTAGTCGAGTTCGATGTAGAAGAAGAAGCAACAACAACACCGATCCCAACACGCCAACCACAAGAATCACCTTTGTGTATCCAAATCCATAGGCGGTGACATTTTCAGCCCACTCCATCAATGGCAGACCAGTCCTATCCCCAATATAGAGTTGTAAACGTTCAGTTGAAACAGAAAATTTTGAAGTGGCGAGTCTCCAATCAAGATCAGGAACGAACCTGAATGTGCCCGCTGAAAATCGCATGTAGAGCAATGCCCTAATTATCATTGCGACACCCAGAGATGCGATCATCATCACCTGAGGAGACGCAGACTTTTTACGAAACCTCCTGTGCACGATCTTGTCGATCACCAATCCTGACAGGCCAGTTATGACAAAAGCCGCTATGGCCGCCCAAATCAATAGTTTCCAGTTCAAAACATCATCAGATGGAGCGTCCGAAATTGCGAAAAACCGATCAGACCACATCAATGTGATGGCGACATATGATCCAATCAACATCATCTCGGCTTGAGCAAAATTGCCAAACCGCTGAACCTTGTATGTCAGAGCCAGCCCTGCAGCAACGCTAAGATAAGCGGCAGCCCAGTAAAAACCACTTAACCCGACTGCGGACAGGTTGTAATTAATCGTGCCAGACTTACCCAAACTAAAGAGCAGCAACTCTAGGGTGGTAAAAATAAGTATCGCCAATAAAACAAAGAAGAGGATGAATGAAAACATCCCCCATTTTCCTTTAACTAACGAAAACACGATATGAATCAGCAGCAAGCCACCCGACATTAATTCAACCGACTGAAACATCCATGTCAAATCCCCATGGAAAAAACCAGACCAAGCTATAGAACCCATGCCATGGACTAGGCCGAGATAAGCATCAAACAGAAAAAGACCCGCTAACAGGAGTTTTCGCTGCGTATAAGAAAAGTGCAGGCTATTTAGCCAAAGCTCATTCATAGGTTCAGTCTTGCAATTCGGGCATGGTCGGTAATAAACAGGTGACGGGCACCATTTGTGCTTATCGAAAGGGCCGCTGGTTTATCAACCAGCGGCCCTTTCAGCAAACTCGTATCATCAGGCATGTCCATCGATCACTATCTGCCATTCCAACGATCGGCAGTATTTAAGTCGTTTTAGCAATCGAATAACGTTAGCTCAATGTCCATCCTTTTACTTGCCAGCAACCCCACCGCCAGATGTCCATATCTGGGAGCAGGAGAAACTCGTGCCACTGAAGTCACAAATTTCATACCCTGTTCCTGACACATCTCCATTACTGTCGAATGAGTGAACACCGCTAGCGCCGTCGTAATTCGATCCTAAGCTCGCGAGATCATCACGAAGATCATCGTTACTGTCAGCCATCGCAGCCGCAGCAATAAGGTTCACCGCATCATAAGTTTCGTTAGTGTAGATTCCCTCTGCGTTGCCGCCTGCAGCTGCATACGCAGCTTCAAAAGTGGACTTAGCTGTGGACGACTCGCCAGGTCGAGGCTTTGTAGCAACCAGACCATCAACTGCAGCAGTATCAGTGAAAGATTCTAATAACGCAGCGTCAGCAAGACCGTCTGCACCATAGAGGCTGCCACTGAATCCCTGTGACAGCAGTTCTTCCATAATGGCCGCTCCATCGGTCGCGTATGACATCAGCACAACTGAGTCGCATCCGCCGTCTACCACAGCCTGCGCTAGGGTCGAAGCATCGTAAGAACCTTCAGTTGGGTCGTATCCAACCTCGGTACACAGGTTACCCATAGCCGCTTTAAAATTCTCACCAAGACCAGCGCCATAATCGTTGGTCATGTACAAAGCGGCAGGATTACTGCTTCCCATTGACTTGACCACGTCCGCCAATGCTACGGACTGCTGTGCGTCACTTGGGACAACTCTAAACAGATAACCATCATCAGCAGCAGTGGTAATTGCTGGTGAAGTGCTCGCATATGACACCATCGGCACTCCAGCGGGCGCCGCAACAGCTATTGCACCAAGAGTTGCTCCAGAGCAGGCAGCCCCTACTATTCCGGAAACACCTGAGTCAATCAGGGCTTGAGCAGAAGTTGCAGCCGCAGTACCGTCACATCCCGAATCAACAACGATCAGCTCAAAAACATAGTCCTCGTTATCCTCATTAAGTTTTGAAATTGCAACATTGGCCGAATCTTCAAACCCTGGGGCGTAAACAGCTATCGGACCCGTCTGCGGACTAAGCAGACCGATCTTAACAGTTGTCGTACCGCCACCCACAATGCCACATGAAATCACCAGAGAACTGACAATTAAAGTCATCATCAACAGATATATTTTACTTCTCAACTTCATCATATTTCTCGATTTCGTTACATCCTAATAACTTGATCAGTGCCGCCATGCAAGACGCCTCACAATACAACGGGAAATCCGCCGCATATGACTGATGTCGACATTATCGCACAAATGATGACTTTGAAGCACGCTGGCTCAAATGGAATTAAGGAAAAAATCAGGTGATGGACTTCAACATCTTTGTGTTCGAATAGATCTTTGAATCCAAAAACTCAAACTTTAATTCCGTTAAGGAATCGCTGTTTACTTTCGCGTCCATTCTCAGTTGCAATCTAAATTACTCGGAGAAATGGTAACTGTTCTTCTTCTGCTGTTATCTCAATCACATCAAAATACATACCATTTCATAAACTTTAAATCCTAATTTTTAAACTTTTATAACGAGAGGTCAACCTCTACGAAAAGAATCGATTTAGCAGGCGAAAGTTTCCCAAACACTATGGAAGGACTGAATTAATCATTATTTGTAGAAGATGCTCGCGACAGTATGTACCAGGTGCCAATAATCGCTAAAGAAATTATCGGTATCTTGAATAAAAGTCCATATTCAGGAACCCATAACGATACGCTCGTGAAAATCCATATGAAAAGAACCGATATAACCTTCGCTCTTATCGGCATACTTCCTGTTTCTAGGTAATTTTTAATCAATTTTCCGAATATGCGATGCTCAGTTACCCAGCGATACATTCGGTCATTTGATCTGACAAAGCAAGAAGCGGAAATAATAAGGAATATCGTGCCTGGAAGCCCCGGCAATATGTAACCGGCTATACCGAGACCAAGAAACAATAATCCGGAAAAACAGAGCAGGTATTTACGTACGCTTCTAATCAAACTGGCGCCTTGTGAATCTAAAATATTAATTGAATCATAGTGACATTAAAAAATCGCCTTCATCAGACATAAAACAAAGCAACCAAGGTACAAAAAAATTCGATTATGGGTCGCTTCTTGAATGATTTGGCAATTTCAAACCAACCTCTGTAGCTAAAATGTGGCTCCAGGCTGACGGATATTATTGATCCTGTCATACAACTATCAAAACCAAGATAGAGAGTTCTAATGAACAGGCCAAACATCGTGTTGATCAACTGTGACGATCTCGGATATGGCGACCTGGGTATTTACGGATCAAAAGTTAATCAAACACCCACGATAGATTCTATGGCAGCGGAAGGTATGCGTTTCACTGACTTCTACGCTGCATCGCCGGTGTGCTCTCCATCACGTGGTGCTCTACTGACCGGCTGTTACCCCCCACGAATTAGCTTCGGCGATTTCGAAGGCAACTGGGTTCTAATGCCAGGCCAATCGGTCGGACTGAACCCTAAAGAAACCACGATCGCAGGAGCATTAAAAAAAGTAGGCTATGCGACCAAGATCATTGGTAAATGGCATGTCGGTGACCAACAAGAATTCCTGCCAACTAAGCACGGATTCGACAGTTACTACGGTTTGCCGTACAGCAACGACATGGGTCGGCAGGTTGACGACCCAGGCCATGTTGATAATCCCACTATTCCCGCACGAATGAACCAGCTTAAAGATCGGCCGCCGCTGCCTCTACTGAAGGACAATGAGGTCATTCAGGAACAACCCGATCTCCGAGCTTTATCCGAACGATACGCTGAAGAAGCGGTACATTTCATACGGGATAACAAAGGTGGACCTTTCTTTCTCTACTTCGCACATATGTATGTGCATTTACCTCTGTACGCACCGGAAAATCTAGTGAAAACTTCAAACAATGGTGACTATGGCGCATGTGTAGCCGGAGTTGACTGGGTTTCCAAGGTACTAATGCACGAACTCAAGAAACAAGGTATCGATGAGGACACACTCGTGATCTTCACGAGCGATAACGGCTCTCGTATGCAAAATCAAGGTGGCAGCAACGGCAACTTAAGAGGCATCAAGGGGACAACATGGGAGGGAGGACAACGAGTGCCCTGCATAATGCGCTGGCCAGGTAAGATCCCTGCAGGAAAAGTTAGAAGTGACATCATATCGTCAATCGATTTCTTCCCAACCATAGCGGCAATTACGGGTGCTGAAGTTCCTCGCAACACGATTATTGATGGGATAGACATGTCACCACTCATGTTCACTGATGACGATATCCCTTCGCCACGTGACCAGTTCTTTTACTACATGGGAAATCGATTAGAAGCCGTAAGAAAAGGCAAATGGAAGCTTCATATCACCCGAGAGTTAAGACCAGACCAAAGAACCGGCGTTGTAACAGAGAAAGCAATCAATGAAGCAGCAGGCACAATCCCTGGGTTGTTCGATCTAGACGCAGACATCGGTGAGATGAACAACGTCTACCATGATCATCCTGAGATAGTCGCAGAACTTTCTGCACTCGCGGCCGCGTGCCGTGAAGATATTGGAGACGAGGCCGACGGGGTGAAGGGCAAAAACGTGCGTCCATCAGGACATGTCGATAATCCCGACACGCTGACACACTATAACCCCGACCACCCATATATTTACGCCGAGTACGACAAAGGCGAACGAGGTTGATCTCACCCATTCCAATACATCAGACGCCAGAGGCATGAATCACGATACGCGGTGGCTTCAAAAAAATAACCCGTTGATGATCTCAACCATAATGAGAGTGCAGTAGCCTTGCTGGTGGTGTTATAAGTAATAACCCTCATCTCCTGGAGAACTATGAACTCTAATTACGCAAATATCCATTTCGGCGACAATATGGATGTCCTGAAAGAGATGGAATCCGGATCAGTAAATCTCGTTTATATTGACCCGCCGTTCAACACTGGAAAAATACAATCTAGAAAGAGAATCGAAACCGTTAGATCTGAAGATGGAGACCGAATAGGTTTCAAGGGGCACACCTATAAAACTAGGGTATTAGGCGAACAGAGTTTCTTCGATATTTATGATGATTACATCAGGTTTTTACGGGATCGAATAGAACAGACAGAACGAGTTTTAACCTCAGACGGCAGTTTTTTTCTGCACCTGGATTACAGAGAGATTCACTACGCCAAGGTGATGTGTGACGAAGTATTTGGACGAGAATCATTTATCAATGAAATTATCTGGTCCTATGACTATGGCGGACGAAGCAAAAGCAGATGGTCAGCCAAGCATGACAATATCCTGTGGTACGCAAAGGATCCCAAAAACTTCACCTATCGATACGACGATATCGATAGAATCCCCTATATGGCGCCAGGTCTAGTTGGGGCAGAAAAGGCAGCAAAAGGTAAAACCCCAACGGATTCTTGGTGGCACACAATTGTCAGTCCCAACGGAAGAGAAAAAACTGGCTATCCAACGCAAAAACCACTTGGAATCATCAATCGAATAATTCGGGTTCACTCCAATCCGGGAGACGTCATCCTAGATTATTTTGCTGGAAGTGGTACAACTGGCATCGCAGCATTGGCCGAGGGACGTAAGGCAATTTTAGTAGATAACAACCACCAGGCACTCGAAGTGATGTACAAACGATTCGACGACAATCAAACAATTTTTCATAATTGGGGCTGCAAAAAAACCGACGATTAACGACACCATGGGATCTATTGATGCCATAAATCCACACTCAACGAACAATACGAAACCGCATCTTCATCGTTGTGAACAAGCCCAAAAAAGATAATTCAGAAAGTCCGATTAAAATCCGGGCCCATAACTGGTACGATCAGGTCAATCTCACCATCTTCTGCATTGAACGCAGTTCGTCCGAAACACCCCAGATCCGCCCATAGTCGCTATGAGATACCTCGGCTACGTAAATGTTGCCCGCAGAATCCACTGCAATCCCATGGGGTGAGAAAAAACGTCCTGGCTGGGTACCGTAACTCTCGGTTCCAACTCTTCCCACAATCCTGCCGTCGGTGTCCATTATCGTTACGCGTGGACCAAGATCTGTCGCTATATGATTAGTCCCAATACCGCCAAAGTACTCGCCTATGTACACCAGATCACGGTCATGGCGAGTGTCAACGTATATCGTAGCTGCCCGAGATAAATTCACCCATTGATTTCGATATTGACCATCTGGGCCAAATATCTGTATCCGATGATTCTCACGATCAGCAACATAAACCTGCCCAGAACTATCAGTAGCAATATTGTGCACAATATTGAACTGACCTTCATCTGTCCCAGACTCACCCCATGAAAACAAAAGCTCACCATTAGGCGAAAACTTGTGTACTCGCGCGTTTGAATAACCATCTGCAACGTAGATCTCACCCGAAATGGGATCAGTAGCTACATGCGTAGGTGCATTGAAAGGATTACCGCTCATAGGTGGAGAAGGTTGATTAGCCTCTCCTATGGTCATCAACAACTCGCCTTCAGGAGTAAATTTCCGGACCGTGCTGTCCCCACTATCCACGCAAAATAAATTCCCGTCCAAATCCAGAGATATCCCATGAGGGTTATCGAAAATACCCTGCCCCCAACTATCTAACATGTTCCCATTCTGATCAAATACGACAATTGGACAGGTGCCTCGATTAAATACATAGACCCGGTCCTGTTCATCTACAGCAACCGCTGTCGCTTCTCGATAGTTCCACCCGTCTGGAAGACGCCCCCAGTTTTCACCTGAGATCTCATATTGAAATTCACCGTCGCCCAGTACAACCGGACCATCAATACGAGTTTCATGGCCAACGCGAGGTAATCCATATTCCTGATTCTCTATATCGTCTGACATCTACTTAGCCTCAGCATTTATACCGTTTGTGTATCTAAAATAATTATGGCTGATCTCTTCGTCTACGCGATGCGGTCGTAGCACCGCCTGATTCAGGCCATGGTCCCCCCAAATGGGCTTCTGACCGGAGGGGCATAGCTGCACTTCCCGCCATGTTGTTCCAAGTCCTAACACGAAGACCGTGATCGGTTTCATACTCATTTCTTGAAAGCGTTGAAGGGTGCTCGCTGTCTAGGCGCATCCGAACCTCCGGAATATTTTCGACATCGTGATCCCACGAAGGCTCAGTATTTTCCTCAATTCTTGAAAATGGAAATTTGATCATGTACCTCACGCGATCACTTCTATTTCCGGTTCCAGCATGCCAGATATCATAATGGGTCAAAAGAACAGAACCAGCTTCAAGGATCGAAAATACCTGACCGCGCAGATTCACGAGCGTGACCATGGTTTCCAGAGCGGCGATTCGTCTTTGACTTCCAGGTAACAAAACCGTAGGACCCATATCCTCGGTCACATCCTGCGGGTAGTACATCATCATTAGATGCTTGACGTGGTCGATATCACGATCTTGATGCCCTCGTCCGAATCTCTCATCTTGATGCCAAGGTTGTGCACGGGTACGGGGAGGATTCATATGAATATGCCCACCTGGGTCTCTAACATATTTCGAACCCAGAAGACTCGTTAGAGCTCCAACTACTGCTGGATCCTCTAACACAACTGAGATCGCAGGTAGGGCCTCTACGATATGTTCGCCGGGGTTCTCTGGCATCGAACGAAGGCTGCCACAGATTTCTTCATTAAACTTCGCCTGAAGTTCTGGATGAACAATGTGATACCCATTAATGATGAAAGAAGCTATCTGGTCATCATTCAGCAAGTCGGAGCGGTGATTTTTATGCATCAATCTCTACCATCTGTTCGAGAATAAACTCGTATCCAAACACTCCTACGGCCTCAGGATCTCCGTCGCTACGCTGGGCAGGAAAGGCAACCACGCGCCAACCATCAAGAATTGCACTATGAACCGTCTCATAAGGCATTTCAACACCGACCTCAATCTGAGGAGGATCAGAGTCGACAGGTTCGTGAATCGCAAATCCAACCACCGAAGCTCGGAGGCTCCGCGACGTTGTATTCAAGTACATGATCCGTTGGATTTTCATCAGAAATATTTACAAGCCATTCTTTAGCCCAGAAATTCACATACACACTGGGGGGTCTGTGCAGGATGAACATAGGGATATGCAATGTCAAATTTTTAAAATGCAGACAACCACATTTTTCACACCAAACAACTGTTGTTCCACCATCACGAATATTTAAGTTACCTAATTTAAAAAAATCTGCCTAAAACAAAATTAAGAGATCTCGGATTTATTCTCGTATAAACTCACCCATAACTTTCAACTAAAGGATTACTTGGCCTAGTCTTCGCTGGCAACTAAAACTAGAGATGATTTTCGAACGGGGTGCATCATGGGCCTATCATACGACGAAGATAACTCACTCTCAGAACGCTTAAAACGGGCAATCACTAAACCCTCGAAGCGAACAATCTTAATTGCAGTAGTGATAGGGTTAATAGCCCTCACGCCCGGTATGGTCAAGGTCTTCTTCACTGCTCAAGAAGGCATTGGTAGCATCACCGCGGAACATGATTTAACGACCAATATGAGTTCAATATATGAAGATATAGACAATTTAGAAGATAAACATATCTCACCCTATTTGGTAGAGCAAAGCACGGTGATGCTAAATGCAACCGGACCCCTCGAATGGGAGATAGGCAATTACAGATTTGGCGTTTGTGCTCAAGAAGCAATTGGAAAAATGGCAGATGCTGTATATGCAGAAACGATCAACCAGGCTTGCAACGAGCTTTACGATATCCAAGGCAGGTACGCACGAAATTGCTACATAGCGGCAACCTGCAATGTGTCAGACGAATCCAAAGATGAACTTCGAAAGGTAATCGACCAGCTTTGGACTGCGCACTCAACCGCTGGTTATACCCGACCAAATCCTTGAAATCGAATCACAGAATCAAATAGGTTTAACTCATGAAAGGGGACTAAAAGAGAAAGGCAAAAATAATTTATTCGCCTGTGTGATTGGTACCGGATTATCTGGTGGTGGCCAAATCTTTCGTTCAATCATATCTGTACGTACCTTAGTTCGGTCGTCAAGTGATTTATAAGCCCACATGTGGGCCCATTTATTAAGATCTCCCAATTCCGAAAACCACGCTCCAATAAAAGCCGAATGCTTCCGACGCTCTTGGATCGCTTTTGACCAGGATTTGATCACTTTTGGTGTGTCACCTGTGGCATACGTGTATGTGCGCAACTCATAGTAAGGGCCATGATCGCCTGTTATGGCCTCGTCGTTAAACGGTGCTGGAAAGTAAATCTCAGTATTTTGAGCAGCTAACAAATCTGCTGTAGCCGGCGGCCAAAAATCTATGCTTAACCTCATCACGCACCTCTGTCCGCTGCTGAAGGTCATCGTAAGGCCAAATGTGGAGGGCTTGGTTCAGCCGGCCAAATTCTGAGTGCCAATAACCGAAAAGTCTTGAGTACTCCAGCCTCCCTGCGACTAGCGATTTCTTTAATGTCGCGTCGTACTGTCCCAGGGTCCTAGGTTTAAGGTCATATGTCCGAAATTCATAGATCATTAAAATGTCCTCGCCCGCATAGGTTACCTACCTCAATGCCTTGAATAACTAGAAACCCATGTGACAGCACATGGGTTTCTAGCTAAATTTCCAACAATAACGGTCAAATATTAATTGAACTCTTGTGGACCGGCCTACTTAGTTAACCAACCCTCTAGCTCACGACAGTTAACGCAAGGCTGCAATTATTACTATGTCTCTGCAGCAAAGGAACAATCGCCAAAGAGAGGTCCTAACATCTCCCCCGTTTTTCATTTAGGGTCTCAGTATCGTCAATGCTTTAAAACCCCGGGCCCCTGCCTGATTTCCATACATGTGCACGAGCTACGTCTTCGTCTAGATCTACGCCCCACCCGGGCTTGGTGGGAATTTGCAACTCACCACCGGTGTAATCGAGAGCCCCACCGGTGATTTCATCCTTCCAGGGTACATCGTCAATATCAGCTTCCATAATTCGTACATTTGGAACGGTTGCACACAAATTAATCGAATGCATCGTAGAGAGGTGAGAGTAATAGTTGTGCGGAGCAATATTCAGTTCGTAACTCTCAGCGAGCATTGCAATGTCACGAGAACGTGCAAAACCATTCCACGGTACATCAATCATGACGTTGTCCATAGAACGATTCTCAAAATAGGGTCGGTACTCACGTATTCCGAACAGATTTTCGCCTGAAGTGATAGGAACCGTGGTTCCTGCTTTCACTTCCGCTAGTCCTTCCGGTTCGTACATGTCAACCTCGACCCACATGGTGTTAAACTGCTCCATAACGTTGCAAATCTGGCGTGCTGCCAGTGGCTTAAAGTGAAAATTAAGATCAAGAGCAATCTGAACCTCGCCCTTTGTACCGTTTTGAAAAGCAGTGATGTATTTTTCCACATGGTCAAGCGTCTGCCAGGTAACGTTTTGGTCAGTTGCACCAGTCCCAAATCCACCATCGTAGCCATGAGCTTTTGGCCCAGGGTAATTAATATTGGTCTTAAGAGCTTTAAATCCCTTTTCGCGAACCTCGGCGCCTAGTTCAGCAACGGCATCCAATGAGTCCAGTGGTGGAACTCCGATTAGCTCGTGTGCTCGAACACGGGAGGATCCACAGTGCGACCAGTAAACCTGCTGGCTCTGCCGAGTCGGTCCACCAAACAAGGCATAAACGGGAACCCCAAGTGCCTTGCCTTTGATGTCCCATAATGCCAATTCGATCCCAGCTATAGCCTTGGCAGCAATTCCACCGGTTGACTGCCTCGCCAATCGATACATATCCCAATAACGTTTTTCAACCGCCATTGGATCTTGCCCCTTAAGAATTGGGAAAAAATCGGTCACTGCTCCAACAATTCCATACGGGTTTCTTCCATCCGACATTTCGCCATAGCCGGTTATGCCTTCGTCTGTCCTGACAGCCACGTATTGCCAGGGACGCCATCCGGCATCCACTACAAATGTTTCTATCGCGATAATTTTCATAATTGGTCTCGATATCATTCCTGCGCAGGTATTTTCGCTCGGAAACTCACTAAGTCATTAAGCACTACTTGACAATTGTAGACAACATCCTGGACTAAATAAGTGAATGTTAAAGAATGGGATTAATCCAAATTTCTTAATCCCCCAAACAAAAAATTAAACCATTCAAACGTCTGCGTGAAATTGCAATAAGTATGTTCAATTTTCTCTGTGAGAGACCAATGTGCAAACAGGAACGCTATGTGCGAATATAGCGCTCTCCAACTAAATACATAAGCAAATCGACCTGACATGACCAACGGAGGTAAATTGTTAAACGCATGACACTGCAAAAAGCCAATTCCGGAGATTGACGTGAAAATAACTGACAAGTCGCTACTTAAAAACCTCGGAGCGGGTGATTCGATCGAAAAAGTTTGTTCCGCTGAGGGTTTATCCGGCGAGCAATTCGAAGAATGGTGGTCATCGCAGTTGGCTGACCGAGTGCCATCCTCACAAGGAGTGAGAACGTCATCAGCTGACGCAGAAATCCTTAGAGACAAATGGGGCATCCCACACATTTACGCCGAACGAGACGAAGATCTTTTCTTCGGGTATGGGTACGCAATGGCCCAAGATCGGCTGTGGCAACTTGACTACCTGCGACGAAAGGCAATGGGCCGACTCTCTGAAGTTTTAGGGGCACCAGCTCTCGAAACGGATACGATTTCTCATACAGTCGGACTGACTCAATTGGCCGAAGCAGAAGTACGCAGAATGTCAGCTAAGACAAGCACGCGCCTCGATGCATTTTCCCATGGAATTAACATGTTCATGATCGAGTCCACCGATCTGTTACCAATTGAATTCGACCTCCTGGATTACACACCAGAACCATGGAGTCCCACGGATTCGGTCGCTATTTGGGGCGAACTTCGTTGGTACCTAACCGGACGCCTTCCAGTGATTGTGATTCCCGAACTAGCAATACAAACTCTTGACGACGACAATCTTTATGCAGCGTTTCTAACCGGCGAAGCAGAAAGTGAAAGCATTCTTGCAAAAGGAATGTATCCCTCCGGACGTTCGAGCACCGGCAGAGTAGGCCAAACTGTGAGTGACTCATCCGAAGGACAGGGAAGCAACAACTGGACGATCTCTGGACAACTCACGGCCTCTGGACTCCCTCTAGTCGCCAGTGATCCTCACATTGCCTTTGGAAGCATCTCTTGTTGGTACGAGGCTCACCTCTCCGGTGCAGGGTTCAACGCGGCAGGAACAGGCTACGCTGGAGTACCGGGACTGCTGTTCGGTCGCAACGAAAAAGTTGCGTGGGGATTAACGAACAACATATGTGCTCAAAGGGATCTATTTAAGGAAAAAGAAAATCCAAAAAAACCTGGTTACTACCTACACGACGGACAATGGGAACAAGCAGATGAAACCAATGTAATAATTACCGTTAAAGGTCAAAACCCGGTCACACGAACAATTTGCCGAACGAGGAACGGACCCATCGTTGATGCCATTCTTCCCAAAGCTGCGGCTCACACTGGACCTGTTTCACTGCGTTGGATGGGTGAAGATCCCTGTGATGAAATATCAAGCATGTTGGAGATGAACCGTGCCAACAGCGCTGATCAGTTCCGAGAAGCGCTTCGGCCCTGGATCGTTCCAACATTTAGCTTCGCGTTCGCCGATTCTAAAGGACATATCGGTTATCAAGCGAGTGGCAGACTACCAATAAAAAAAGATTGGAATCGTGGATACCGACCCGGGTGGGATCCGGAACATCAATGGAACGAAACTATCCCATTTGAAGAAATGCCGTCGATCACCAATCCGCCAAACGGATGGATTAGGTCAGCTAACAATCGAACAGCCCCAGAAGACTTCCCATATCCATTATCCGGAGTATGGAGCAGCGGATACAGGGCACAGCGGATACGAGAGATGATCGAATCTGAATCAGTCCATACCCGTGAAAGCGTCACTGAGATGCAGATGGACGTCGTTGCACAACGAGCAGTCGATACCATTCCCGGTTTGCTGCAACTACTAGAAAATACCAATGAGAACAATCTAGACGCAGAAATTAGCATTCTCAAAAACTGGGACGGAAGAATGTCCACCGATAGCATAGGGGCATCTCTTTTCGAGGTTTTTTTTACTAACTGGACAAAAGAAGTGGCCTCTGCACGATTTCCCGCAAATTTAGTGCCGCTTATGGCTGGAGCAGCAAGTGGATTGTCGACGCAACTTCTCACCGAAGACAGCCACAATTGGTTCTCCCCAGGCGAACGAGCCAAAGCAGTTCATCGAGCAATGGAAAAAACGATCGATGACATCTCCAAAGATGCAGGTCAAGATAAATCTAAATGGCATTGGGGTGCGATACATAAAGTCCACCTCCACCACCCTCTTTCAGAACTGGGACAAATTTTCAACCGACTCAGTCGAGGGGGGCAAGGTGTAGGCGGTAGCGGAATCACCGTTTCAAACACCGGGTTTGATCCCAACTATTTGGCAGTGATGGGTGCAAATTACCGACTGGTCGCCGATCTCTCTGATGATCCGCCGGGGCTTTGGGCAGTCGACGCAGCAGGCCAATCGGGAAACCCAGGCAGTGTTAACTACTGTGATCAACTAGACTCTTGGATGCAAAACTCCCAGCATTTCATTCCACTCGATCGGAAACATGTTGATGAAAATACCACCGACAAACTGATAATCCGAAGCTCACATTAACCACGAATGAAACTCTCCATCCTTGATCAATCTCCGATAAGCATCGGTAAAACCGCACACGAAGCGGTTCAAGCAACAATAGACCTCGCAGTTGCGGCCGATAAGTGGGGATACACTCGTTATTGGCTGGCGGAACATCATAGCTCCGGCACGCTAGCCGATGCCAGTCCGAAAATCCTGCTCGCAGCCATAAGCTCACGAACAAAAAACATCCGAATTGGTTCTGGCGGCGTGATGCTTTCACACTATAGCCCACTCAAGGTAGCGGAGATTTTCCGTATGCTTGAAGCACTGGCTCCCGAGCGCGTGGACATGGGTCTTGGACGGGCACCTGGCTCTGACCAAATAGCCAGCTTTGCACTGCAGCCAGGACCAAACACCTATCCGATTGAAAAATACCCACAGCAGATCCACGACTTGATGCGATACCTTAGCGAAACGTTCCCTGATGACCACCCGTTCAGTAACCTGCGCGCAATGCCAGATGCTCCAAATTGGCCGGTCCCGTGGCTTCTAAGTTCGTCAATGGGTAGTGTAGGTATTGCTGCAAAGCTGGGACTGCCACTCTCATTTGCCCATTTCATCTCTCGAGACGGGGGACCCGAACATGTGAAGTGGTATCGCGACAACTTCGAACCGTCAAAGTGGTTTGATAAGCCACGAGTCAACATTGGCATATCTGCCATCACAGCTGACACAGTGGAACGCGCACATGACCTTGCAACGTGCCGTCATGTCATGCGTCTAATGCGAGATAAAGGCCAAGAAATGAAAGGTGTACCATCTGTCGATGAAGTCAAGTCAATGAATTTCAACGAGACAGATAAAAAATTCATTGAACACCAGCGCGCTAAGTCAATCGAAGGCGATCCCAAGACGGTCAAGGAGAAAATAAGAAATTTAGCTGATCAATATGAGACCGACGATGTGATAGTGCTCACAATCACCCACGACTATGCTGAGCGCCAACGTTCATACGAACTTCTAGCCAGAGAATTCAACTTGAATGGAGAAGGTCGAATGGAAAAAACCAAGAAGAAAGTTCAACCAGAGGGTACGCAATGAAGATTTCTAAGCTCAAAGCCACTCCTGTTGCTATGCACGACCAGCCACTCCTAAATAGCACAGGGGTTCACGAGTCATACAGAACACGAACGATAGTCCAAATTGAAACAACCGACGGATATACAGGAGTAGGTGAAACTAGTGGCGATAGAAGTATAGAAATAGACAACAACCGCTCTTGGATCGAAGGATATGATCCCCGCCAAATGACGCTCGCAAGACTTCACTGGAACGGATCGCCTGAAGCATGGGCCGCTGTAGAAACCGCAATGCTTGATGCTGCCTCCAAGCATGCAGGACTACCAGTATGTGACTATATCGGAGGCAGGGCACGTGATCGAGTGGAGTGGGCAGCGTATCTTTTTTACAAGTTTGCAGATGAAGACGGAAAAGGCGAAGTCGCTACAGGAGAAGCCTTAGATCCTGAAGGTTTTATTCGCCAGGCCGAAGAATTCGTAAGCAAGTATGGCTTTAAGGCTCTAAAAATAAAGGGCGGCTTTTTTGACCCTGATACCGATATCGAAACTTTCCGGCTGTTGAGGAAGCGTTTTCCTAAAAAAGACGGCTATGAAATCCGTATAGACCCTAACGCCGTCTGGACTGTTAAAACGTCAATTCGGGTGGCAAAGGCAATCGAAGCGTACGACCCACAATATCTTGAAGATCCCACCGATTCAATTGCAGATCACGCCGAATTAAAAAAATACACAGACATACCAACAGCATCAAATATGTGCGTCTCAGCCTTTGCACACGTCAAACCAAACGCAAAAATCGAAGGGATTGATGTGATTCTCGGTGACCACCACCATTGGGGTGGCATATTGGCATACAAAGAAACGGGTGTTCTTTGTCGTGTAATGGGTTGGGGTTTATCAGGGCATTCTAATAATGCACTTGGCGTATCTCAGGCAGCAATGTTGCATGCCTGCGCTGCAACACCTGAACTAAATTTCCCCGCTGATACCCATTACCCATGGACCGATACTGATGGAGATGTCATCAAGGGAGGCAAACTTCAGTTCAAGGACGGTTTTATGGAGGTTCCTAACGTCCCGGGGCTAGGGGTAGAGATAGATGAAGAAGCACTATCGCAGCGACATGAACAGCTAAAAATCGGCACACCGTCCAATAGGCAAGATCTGATTCTTTCTGTGGATCCGGACGCAAAATCTTTGGGCCCCAAAAACGAGAGGACAATCAATTTTCCGAATTACAAAAAACCACGCTGGTAATGTCCGCATGGAATCACGATTAAGACACTCATCCGCGTAAACACAGATCAGTGCTTGTTGTAGCAACGAACTGAGAGACTGCTATTTGATGTTATCGAGCAACCCTTGGCAATCTTCGATATCAAGCTCGCACATCAAAATGAGATTCCCGACAATCGCATAAGTCGAATAACTCATGCGAGTAGTAAAGAATCCTGCTCCTTCGCCCGTCCTATCAGGCTTTCCCCGGCCCGTGGCCTCGTCAGCCGGCCCTGTTCCTGAATTTTTAGCGGTTTCGTGAGATTCATAAATGCGAACTTCAACGTCCCGTTGGTTGTAGAAGGCGTACCAGACGCTCGTCGCATCAGGAAGTGTTTCAGCTGAAAGTTCTTTAGATTTTTTCCATCCGGCTGCAACGACATCATCCACGGTAAACAAGCCATTTGGCTCAAGTACCTGAACAGATCCTTCTGACTGGGAGGAATCCAATACGTCACCCACAGTTTCAGCTTCGCTAGATTTGCAAGCTAGACCCGCAACCAAAATTAAAATAGCCGAAAACGCTGCGGCTAAAATCAACCGTACGCGAAATTTATTAGTCGTCATCCATTCTCCTAAAGCCAGATACATTCCTTTGTAAGGATTATGGCATGCCGCAATGAATTATTACTACCCGAATCGGATAGTAACGCAGCACAGCCCTCTGGCACTCACCAATAGATTAGATTTATCTAGGTACCGTGTGTTTTCAATACGCCTGAGTCCCGTCGACTAATACTCATCCACCTCGTATGGAATATTGCTCAGTCGTGCCGCTTCCTTCATGACAGATTCGGTCAACTCACGTGGAGTTTGATTCTCAAAGTATTGAGGCGTTCCGAATCGGACAATGATCTTCGTTCGAAGCGCCGGAATAGTCCAGTTGGGCGTAAACGGAATCCACCGAGTAATCCACTTACCAACAGCTGATTGCTCAAGACCTTTGCCCTTGCGGTCGTACTCGATACCTACTGGGACAACAGGAATTTTTAGCTCGTGCCCTTTTTGTTTAAGATGACGCGTTTCATAGCGCTTCAACAGACCAATCAAACCCTCTTCGATAGATTTGACCGAATCGTATTGATATTCGCCTTGAGTGAAAGCAGCCGTTATCAGTCGACGATCTAGCCGATCCTCTACGTCTTTCGCAAGAACGATTGCCCGTTTTCGAGGATTATGGATTCCTTCTTCATGCCATATCACTGTCCCCACGGCAGCAGTGGCATTCTTTTGAATAAAGTTGATCACCCCGTTGTGCCCGAATGAATCTGTTGAAACAAAGCTGATTAACTCACCCGAAACGTGTGCAAGCGCGAACACATCTGCAGATGTCCGGTGAACAGGTGCAAGCAAAATTGGACGAATATTGGGTATCTCTCCCTCAACTCTGCTGCTGAGCAGTAGAGCGCGCTTAGTTACCGGAATAAATCCCAGACGGATGACATGGTAATTAAACCGCCACCAATTTTCCTTTACGCCCAACTAAATCCTTGCTGTACAAAGATGCACACCGCACCAAAAAGTTGATTACCTGACGGGTGATTAAGTTCGTTTTAAGTCTCAGACTTGATTGTATCTACACCACAAGTGCGAGAAATTAGCTACAACGTCAAAATCTTATGGTTGTAGACTCAACATTCCTGAAACCCATCTACTGATTTGCCTTAGTGCCGTGCGTCTATCGGAGCGTCAGCTTTGTGGCATACTCTCCGACATGAGGCTTTGGTTTCTAATAGGAGGGTTATTTGCCCTCAGTCTTTTTTTGCAAATTGTCGGACATCTCATGAGTACAGGTTGTGTGTGGCAACTGCGAAATAATTGTGCGGATGCGGGGTTTGCTGAAAGTGCTTCTGGCATCTTGATCGGAATCTTAGCTGTTGTTTTACTCACGGTTAAACTACTAATGCGTTTGAAGAACCAGTCAGCACCCTGACACGCAATTACTGATTTGTAGTAGTCCGTGGCTCGGTCGGCGACCTTTTGCATGCGACCTCACTCAAATGTAAGGTCTGCTCATTTGCTATGTTGGGAACCTGTAGCCCTATTGAGGAACAGCCCAAACGGTGAGATCCTAGGCATACTCCGCCAACCAAGGCAGTACAATGGGCAGCATAAGTTCTGGAAAATCTCGATTAATATTATGTCCTGCTCCGATGATCTTCTTCATCGTGAAAGTTTCGTTGTCAGGAATCAGCCCAGCGATATAGTCGTCGGGCAAAATTCCACCTGCATCAGGATCAGCCTGCAATAACAACACAGGCACCTTGATATCAGCCAAGATCTGGGCAGGGTCGTCGAAGCCACGCGACGTACCGCCAACGGTGGCTCGCAAGATGTCGGCGTCCATCTGCAACAAACACTCAGCCTTCCAAGCCGAAAAGTATTCAGGCTGATTCGGACTTGCCACCTGCAAATGTGGAGCCATCTCTTCGACCGATAAGCCTTGTTCTATCAACCCAAGAAGAATCTGAATAGTATCCATTGTCGGACTGCTATCAGTTCTAGCTGGGCGTACCTTGCCGAACACAGCGGGATCTTCTAATACCAGTGCCTTCTAATTCTCAGGCGGATCGCTCGCCATCACCACCGAATTGCCACCACCCATCGAGTGGCCCCAAACAACGGTGGGCGCTTCGCTCACATTCTCCATAACGAATCGAATATCTCGGGCATGATCGAAGCGATCGTAAGCCCCAGTTGTATGCCCTGAAAAACCATGCCCCCACTGATCCATCGTTATTACTCGATAGTCGCCTACCAACTCATCGATCACCCGTAGAAATCCGTCACGCCGACTCGTTACACCGTGACACAACAGCAGCGTCGGACCAGTGTCGGGTCCAATCGAATAACCGATCTTAACTTCACCGGTATTAATCGTGTGATCCGTGAATCCATTCAATAGAAGTGGCATATTCCAGGGTCCTCCAATGGATCTCGTGTGTTTACAATCTCACTGCACGCCACTCTACTCTAGTGAGCCACAAACCGGGCACTAACATAAATATCGTTATCCGCCAGACCTGTGGGATGAAGCTGTGCAAACGGTACTGAGGCAGGCTGAACAAATGGCTAAGGCAGCGTCACCACAGCCGGCAAGCACTTAGCACCCTGACACCCACCTACTGATATGTCTTAGTACGGTGGCTCGATCGGCAACCCTTTCGATATGACCCTAAATAGGTTATTTATTCCGCTGAAACGGACTCATAACGGTACAGAAGCCCGAGGGAAACGGTGGTGGTTGTGGTTACTGATAATTACGATATTGAGATGTCAAAGCGACTTAAAGCCGCAGCTCGTAGTTTGAGCAAAGCTTGCAATGCGCTGAACTTCAGCGAGCCCGTAACGCATGTCTACAATCCTCTTGAGTATGCCTGGCCCGCGCACGAGCAATACATTAGTCGGGCTGCCAACAGCAAAAAGAAAGTTGTTTTTCTAGGAATGAACCCTGGCCCTTTCGGCATGGCGCAAACAGGGGTACCTTTTGGCGAAGTCTCTACCGTTCGTGATTGGATCGGAATCAATGCACTCATTTCAAAACCAGAAAACGAACATCCTAAGAGACCTATTGAAGGTCTCGCGTGTGCACGCAGTGAAGTTAGTGGCCGCCGCTTGTGGGGACTCTTTGCCGAGCGTTTTGATTCGGCCGATGCCTTTTTCACCGATCACTTTATTGTCAACCACTGCCCTCTAGTATTCATGGAAGAAACCGGGAAGAACCGAACGCCAGACAAACTGCCTACTGATGAAGCCGCACCGCTAATGGAAGTCTGTGACACTCACTTGCATAAGGTAATTGAAATCCTAGAACCAGAATGGCTTATCGCTGTAGGCGTATTTGCTGAAAAACGCGCCTTAGCTGCTTTGAATGACCTGGACGTTCGTATTGGAAAAATTCTGCATCCCAGTCCTGCTAACCCTGCTGCCAATAGAGGATGGGCAGAACAAGCGAGCGCACAATTGAAAGAACTAGGTATTTGGCATTAAGGGCATACCTTTTTCGCCAACTCATCGAGTTCCGATAGCTTTAACCGTACAGGGTGAGCGCCCTCTCGCACCCTGATGCAGCACCTCTAGCTAGTTATGCCATAATCTCTTCACGAAGAACTTAGGATGCTCAAAAGAATAGTTATAGGCTTTGCGCTACTACTACTGCGTGCAGAACGGAGTGCTCCAGACGATCGTAGAGCTAACCGGTCATGGTCGGTTCATGTAACGAAAATATCGAGTTTTTAATTTCGGCTGAATATTAAGAGGGATTCGACTGTGACGGACACTCCAGAGCTTTTCGACGGTCATGCCTACTGCTTCCCTGACGTGCGGAAGTTGATGGGCTTCCCGTCTATTGAACAGCAGCAGATCCACGTTCAGAAAGCGATTGCGAATCACCACGTTCAGCCATGGCGAACAAGCAATCACACCCCTGGAAGCACCAGCACCCTCATGGACACAACAAAGTGGCCGTGTGACGGCGCGCTAAACGACGTGAACTTCCGGCCAACAAGTCACGGGAGATACGAATGGACGGTCGATGGTGAGGACTACGTCAAACAGTACTTCCCACCATCGATCGCTGATATGTCATACTCGGCCGATAACCTGATCGCCGAAATGGACTACGCCAATGTCACCGGCACGATTTTGCATCGAAATCCGTATCTGGGTCTTGGCAACGATTTCATTGCAGGCTGCGTACAGCAGTATCCCGAGCGTTTGTACGGCCTTGCACACGTTCCTGAGTGGACCGTTGAAGATGACCCCGAAACGGCCGCCCGCAGCGTTGAGCGAGCAGTGAATGAACAGGGTTTATCAGGGATGCAATTCCTGATATCGCAGATTCACCTGTACGGAAAAAACCCTGACTGGACCAGTGACGGCTACGCGCCGTTCTGGGACAGGTTCGTCGAACTCGGCACCCCATTATTCCTATCGTTTAGCATCAACGAACCGAAACGCGATCCCTGGCTCGACAACTACTACGTTGAGTTACAGCGTCTCACCAAATGGATGCAACGCTATCCCGATTCTCAAGTAGTGATGACACATGGATTCCAGTGGAATCTGTTTGGCAAAGACGGGAAATACTCCCTTCCAGACGAGTTGTGGGTACCTTATGAGAACCCGAACCTTAAGCTGCAGTTTCTGTTTGCCATCGCTCTTGGAGGTACGTTCGACTTCCCTCTGCCCCAGGCAACCCCGATAGTAAAACAACTGGTCTCACACATCGGCGCAGATCGACTAATGTGGGGTACAGATATGCCCATTGTCATGCGCCACTGGACTTACCAACAAAACATTGATTTCGTCGTAAAGTACTGCGATTTCCTGTCGAAAGGTGAACTGGCACTCATCATGGGTGGCACGACGAAAAAACTACTTGGTATTGAATAGGTTAGTGCGACCTCGGAAATGGCAAAGACCCTCCCCCAGCGTTTCCGGAATTAACACTGGAGGAAGGTACTCAGCACCCTGATACCCACCTACCTATTTGTCTTAGTGCCGTGGCGACTATCGGCGACCCTTGGCATACAACCTGAAATGGGTATTTATCTGAGGTTATTGGAACAACTTTGCAACAAATTCGCGAAAAGCCCCTGCATTTCAGCAAGGACTTCTTCAGTTTGGTTTCAGTTTGAAGCAGGAGACGGGGATCGAACCCGCGACCTTTTGCTTAGGAAGCACGAGCGAACTACGAACCCTTAGGAATCCCAAAATCGATCGCTTCATCACCACATTACGAACGCTGACTCTGTTGGTCGTAAATTGACTGAAGTCCACGTAATCCCCGGCACGTCACCAAACCAGCTGTCTAACGAATCCCCGACTTCTAGGATCGCCAGGGTGAGTTGCTTACTGCGCGTCTTCCAAAAAGGGATCCATGGAGGCGATCAACTCGGGCGACTCCATACGGAAGCCGCAACCGGTGCACCAAGAAACAATCCTGATCATTTCCTGCACGGCAACCATGTCACCGTCGCACGATGGGCAATATTGTTCGTAGATCAAGGGCTCGGACCTCCGATCGACAACATTGTATCCGATCACGAATATCGTATAAATACTGGGTAATATAATACGAATAGCGTGATATTATCACCCGGAGGTTTCGGTTAGGCATTATACAAGGCTCTCATATTTTGTGAAGCCGAATTTCCAAATTAATGAAAATCTGATCGCGACCATTCGATACCATAGGTCCGATAACCGGTAATTTACGCCGACCCAGGCACTAGGGACGAGCGCCCTACATCATCCGGCTGATGATCTTTTCAACTTGCTTATCGTTGAGGCCAAGAGGTCTATGTGCAAGCGGACCTCCCTCATTTAATACCCGCTCGCGATCACCAAGCGTTGGTCTTCCTTCGATCTGCATGAACAATCCCGTGTAGATTGTGTCACCCCACTCCATCGCCTTCTCGCACGCAAGTTGCCAGTCGGAGGTATCGTGCTCTTCGTCTTCGAGCTTCTTGACTCGCTGTTTGAAGAACGGGTGATCGTTGTCGAGGTTGAACGTCGTGCACGGACTGAATATGTCGACAATCGAGAATCCACGATGCTCGATCGCCCCCTTGATGATGTCGGTGAGATGCCTGATGTCACCGCTATAGCCGCGGGCGACGTAGGTTGCACCATTCATGATCGCCGAAGTGATTGGATTGATCGGTGGTTCGATACTGCCAAACGGGGTGCTTTTCGTCAGCATCCCCTCCTGGCTGGTCGGCGACACTTGCCCGGTCGTGAGTCCGTAAATTTGATTGTTCATGACCAGATACGTGAGATCGACGTTACGCCTTGCCGTGTGCGTGAAGTGGTTGCCCCCTATGCCGTATCCATCCCCATCGCCACCGGTTACCACGACGTTCAGTTCATGATTGGCTAGCTTCGCTCCTGTTGCGACCGCCAGTGCTCGACCGTGAAGAGTGTGCATTCCAAAGGCGTTGAAGTAGCCGGGGAAGTTCGAAGAGCAGCCAATTCCACTTACAGTCAGGATTTGATGAGGCTTGAAGCCAAGCTCTGAAGTGGCTCTTTGCAAGCTGTTCAGTACCCCGAAGTCGCCACAGCCCGGACACCAGTCAGGATCGACCGGCCCTTTGAAGTCTTTGGCAGTCAATTGAGGGAGCGAACTGCCATCGTTAGTTTTTGCAATGGTCGTCATTTTGCCAATCCTCTTTAGACTTTCAATACTTCTGTGGGTATGAAAATATCGGTTTCGCGAGCAAGGTGTTCCAGCACGCCTTCGACTATGTGGTGCGGCGCGAAAGGCTCGCCATCATATTTGCGAATGTGGCCATCGACAGATAAACCTGTTTCGCTGCGCATGTAACGGTAGAACTGACCGGAGTAGTTGTTCTCGACCACTATCGTCCTTTTGGCCGAGTTCACGATCTCAGTCACTGCGTCGGTATGGAATGGCACGATCCACTTGACGGGCAGGTGATTGACATTAACCCCCTGCTCCTGAAGCAACTCTACGGCTTCCTTTATTACTCCCCAGGTCGAGCCCCAGCCGATTAGCGTAACATCCGCATCGTCTGGACCTTCCAGCTTGGGAGCCGGAACGTCATCGAGAACCGTGCTCATCTTCCTGCCACGCTTTTCAACCATCATTCGCCGCTTGGTTGGATCGGTGAATTCGTCGCTGAGAAGTGTGGAGTCTTCATCATGCTCGTCCGTGGCAACCACGTGAACGTATCCTTCGACCCCGGCGATCGCCCGCGGGGAAATTCCACTTTCGGTGTCTTCGTAGCGCTTGTAGCCATTCTGTTGAGCAGTTTCGGTAATTAATGCCCCCCGGTCTATTGCTGGTTGCATATCGACCTCATCGGGATCAAAACTGACGCGCCCTTCACCAATCAAGAGATCGATGAGAACCATGCCCGGGCACTGATATTTGTCGGTCAGATTGAACAATTCAGGCATGGTCCGATACGCGTCTAATGCACTCGTCGGAGCAACGATGAATTTCGGGAAATCACCCTGGCTGGCGCCTAATGCCTGCCAGAGATCGCCTTGTTCGGTCTTGGTCGGTACGCCTGTGGATGGGCCGGCGCGTTGAACGTCGATGAACACAACCGGAATCTCCATCATTGCAGCGGCGCCAACCGCTTCGGTCATGAGGGCAAAGCCACCTCCCGAGGTGGCACACATCGAACGCGCTCCCGCGTGTGCGGCGCCGATCACCATGTTGGCCACACCAATCTCATCTTCGATCTGCCGGACCATTATTCCGAGGTCTCGGGCGTTTTGAGCCATCCAGTGGAGTACACCAGTGGAGGGACTCATCGGGTAGGCCGCGTAGAACTTGACCCCAGCAGCCGCGCCACCCATTGCCAGCGCTTCGTTTCCAGCCCATATGGCAAGCGGTTTCGGGCCCGCAGGAACTTGATCCGTTTCGATATTAAGGTTTTCGTTCGCGTAGTCGAATCCAGCCTGCGCCGCCGCGACGTTTTCATCAACGACTTCCTGCCCTGCTCGTGCGAATCTGAAAGAGAGACTATCTTTGAGGGCGTCAAAGTCTTGTCCCATCAACGCCATCACGGATCCGACCGCAATCGTGTTCTGGATCAACCTGTTGCGACTCTCGGTTAGTTCGCTAACTGGAAGAGGACATAGTTGAACACCAGCGGGGACATCGCCCGGGGTGGTCGTGTCTGCGTTATAGACCACCGTTGATCCGGAGGCCATGAGCGAAAGGTGGCGATCCATTGTGTCCTGGTTCAGGCAGACCAGTAAATCGACCTTGTCGCCGTGGTTGTCGATTTGTTGGTCGCTTACGCGCATAAACAGGAGAATATGTCCCCCACGAATGATCGATTGATACGCGTTATACGTGTACAGGTGGAGACCGCGTCGAATGAAAATCCGGGCGAGGATGTCGCCGGGCGTGGCAATTCCCTGACCTGCCTCTCCTCCGATAGCAAGAACAAAGTCAAAATTTCTCGAGTTCAACGGCTATTCCCTTCTGGCCTGTTACCAGCCTGAAATATCTTAGTCCACACAACGGTTCGATGTCGCATCGCCAGTTGCATTCGCATGCGATCCTGACCCTCAAATCCCGTGGTCTATCGAAATGACGGCGGCGAATATTTCTCAAGATATTCGCGAATTAGAAACTTAAAGTAAATCACAGGTTATGCGATGCAAGAAACTCCAAAATTTTCTCTACCGGGGTGAATCCGGGGAGAGTAATATCAAACAGTTGAAATTCAGTAGAGACGGCATTATGTGAGTCGAAATCTTGTTCAAAGGCACGGAACGGTGAAAATTTAATGTCTGATAAATTCGATGTCGCCATCGTTGGCGGGGGAGTAGTTGGTTGCGCTATCGCCCGCGAGTTGAGCCGTTATCAGCTCAAGGTCGC